>SAMEA3387450__coassemble_1455_pt1 | contig 23302 bp, 21 predicted proteins | sample SAMEA3387450__metabat2_low_PE_003 | metagenome-assembled genome bin SAMEA3387450 (sample SAMEA3387450) | Felis catus | biome: Faeces | place: United Kingdom | collected 2012
GGGAGCTAACTGCCAAGTTCTACTTTTGGATCAATATGTTTTGCTCATCTCTAATATACAAGATTAGCAGAGATTTTTTAAGAGATAGGGCGGGATTTTCTTAAGAATTTTTTGAGATTTGAAAATAAATACTCCCGGCAAATTTTACCTTGCCGGGAGTCCTTTAAATGTCTTCTATATTTTTAAAGACGTTTCTTTTTTCTGATTATTAAAACAGTGGCGATTGCCAGAATTGCTGCTGTCATTCCGATTAATGGGAATACCAGATTATTTCTGTCTCCTGTCTGCACTTTTCCTGAATTCTTATTGGAAGAATTGCTGTTGTTATTGTTGTTATTATTTATGATGTTATTTACTGTATTATTACCACCACTGCTTCCGTTATTGGAATTTGATCCGCTTCCACTTCCTGTTCCACCATTGTTCTCACTGCCGGATCCATTTCCTGGTTTTGGATCTTCTGGGTTTGGTTTCTCTGGATTTGGGTTCCCCGGTGTCGGATTCTCCGGATCCGGCTTTTCAGGTCCTGGTTTTTCCGACGATTCTACTCCGATAAACACAACTGCTGATTTTCCGCCATAAGCCACAGTAATTTCTTTTACTTCTTCTGTAAGTGCAGTATCCAGACCTGGTTCAAAACCAAACAGTCCTGCGGTTTCTTCGCTATATACCAGTTCTTCCTCTGAATCATCATCGTATACCAATTTCAGCGAAAGACCGGTCGGATCGAAGGTTTCTCCTGATTTGTAAACAGTCTTTCCGGGCTGACTCTGGATATACACAGCACTTAACTCCGGAGCTTTCTTTACAATTTCAAATGTACGCTCTACAACTCCGCGGTAATTTACAATTCCGGTAACAATTACCTTACCTGTTCCAAAAGCTGTATTATTTTCATAGGACAGTAGATAATCCACTCCGTATCTCAGAGTCTCTTCTGCGCCGTTTACCGTTCTCTTGACTTCTACCTGTGGATATACCGGATTCTGTTCATCTGCTTTCGCAACCTCTGTTTGTTCTGGAACTGACACTGTGATCTGGCTGTCTTCTGCCGAAATATCTACACGCTTGTCCGCCTCACGGACACGAAGCTCTGCAACTGCCATGTGTGCATCATTTTCAGATGCCGCATAGGTATGGATTCCCACCAGTCTCACATATTTTGCTTCTACCGGTTCATCAAATTCTGCTATTTTCCATTCAAGCGTCCTGTCCCAGGTACCGCCTGCAATATCGGTCCATTCATCTTTCTGATTCAGTTTGTACTGTACTTTATACTCACTTACAAATCCATTCATAATGCCACCACGCGGATAATAGCGAAATGCATCCAGAACTGCCGGTTCTTCCAGTTCCAGTCCGATCCAGCGTTTTTCTACATCCTGTGCATCATTTGTACTCCAGTTTGTATGCCAGTGCGTTCCTTCATCTTCATCCAGAACGTACTCTGCCGGTCCTTCTGTTCCACTGCCATTATACTCACTTTCTGCAAATGCAGTGAGCCTTCTAATCGGATAATCTCTGTCACCGGATTCTGGTGTCTCTTCTGTCTCTTCTCCAAGACGGATTTCAAATACATTTCTTGTATTGTGATCCTCTGACTCAACAATGATCTTCTTGATATTGTTGAAAGTCGGAAGAATAGTCACCGACGCATTATCGGCTGCTTTTGCCTCTACCTCTGCAAAAATAGCAGGTGTAGAATAGCTTCCCTGTGCCAGTGCACTTTCCGGTACCGGATTGCCATTTACAATGACTTCTTCCAGCTTCGCTGTCGTATTCGATACGAAGCTTCCCTGTGCCACCTTCAACTCGATCTCAGTAAGTGCAGTACAAGGTTTCCATCCGGTTCCTGTCGATGCACTTGCGTTCGTAAGCTTGAATTTGATAAAAGTCGCTGTCGTCGGTGTGAAATCATACGTATATGGTTTTACCCGTCCACTTTCTTCCCCAATCGTCTCCGTTACTGCAAGCTTGTTCCAGTTGGTTCCATCCTCTGAAACCAGAATCTCTGTTGTTCCTGCATCCGGATAACGCATACTTCCGCTGTCCTTTGCAAAATGCATCACAATCTGTCCAAGTCTCTGCTGGGTTGCATACTCAAATGTGATCTCTGCTTTACTATTACCATTCTGGGAACTCTGCCAGTTGCTCCATGCAGTCGGGTTTGCTCCTCCACTTGTGTTATCACTGATTGTTGTTGATCCGTCCACAATTGCAGAAAGTGTATCTGACTGTTCGCCTTCCGGAATGCTCTGTGTCAGATTCATTACCTTTCCGGACACGCTGCTTCCAACTGTGATCTGCTCTGTCTGTACACGGATTGTTGCACTTACCGGAATTTCATCACCGAGTACATCTGCTGTCCCATTTACCGTAACAGTTCCTTCTTCTGCAAACTGATCAGCCGATATATCATCCCAGTTTACTCCAAATGAAGCGGTCAGAATGGTTCCGTCTGTAAGAACCGCCGGCCTGGATTCTGGAAGAATCGGTACAGTTCCAACTGGTGTTGAGGTTGAGTAATTCAGAAGTCCTCCAACTTCATCAATAACATTTACATTGACTGTTACCTGATGTCCTTCAATCTGCCCCTGCACATTAAAGTTTCCTGACTGCTGTACCATCTCCTCTCCGATCGCATCCCATGTCACTGCTTTGCTTTCTTTGCTTCCATCGGTATAACGAGTTTCAATCGTTGTCGGAAATACCGGGATATTTCCAGTCTTGACATAATAGGTCTTTGACATCCAGAAACTGTCGATCTCTTTTTCTTCTGGTGTGCCATCTGATACAGAATAAGTTGTGACGGTTGCTGCTGCACTTTCCAGTCCATCTGCCGTAGCTGTCACAGTAAATGAACCACCAGTTTTCGTGGACTGCACGATTGCCAGAACTTTTCCACTGAATGCTTTTCTGTTATCTGCAAGATAAGAATCGTGATCCGGAGAGCTTCCGTTATCTACACCAACCAGAACTCCATCACCTTCTACGTTAAATGTAACGCGGTTTTCTGCGTCCGGAACAATATTTCCATTCTGGTCTGTCACATCAACTGTCACATAAGATAAATCTTTTCCATCCGCAGCAATCTCGGTTCTGTCTGCTGACATCTGCAATTTTGCAGCTTCGCCAGTCGTTGTCACGCTGGAACGTCCGTCTGTATTTTCAATGATATTTCCATCTGCGTCATATGCAACGGCCTCTAGTGTTCCATCCGCATACGGAACCTTCCAGGTAAGATAAAGATTCTTATGCTCGGTTCCGTTCTTATCTTCTCCCTCGTAAATCTGATAGGTATAACCTGCAGCTGTTATTTTCTGTGTAAATGCTTTCTTTCCAAGAGACTGTCTTTCTCCACCTGCCGGCGTAAAGAACAACTCGACCGATGCTACATCCGAATATACAACTACCGGAACCTTTCCACTATTGTCTTTATAGACTACATTTTCATTCCATGCCGGAAGTACATGTAAGGTGTGCACCTGATCATTCCACTGGCTCTGATAGAAGTAATAGCTGTCTTTCGCAAAGCCTGCGGTATCCACGATACCAAAGTAAGAGCTCTTCGGTGCCGGCCAGCTTCCTACTGATCCTGCTCCGATTCCATTCCAAGGTGTCGGCTCACCGATATAATCAAATCCGGTCCAGACATATTCTCCTGCAAGGTAATCTCTTGTAATCGTTGTATACCATGCATCACTTGCTACACTGCCCCAGCCTACAGCAGAATTATCATAGGATGTAAGCTGCTTGTCGGAAGTCTGGCTTCCACCGTTGATCCGATTATAGATTCCACGGCTGTTGATCGCAGAAGCAGTCTCAGAACCGTACATCAGCCATTCTGGATGCGATTTATGCCAGTTGTCATACTGCCAGCCTGCGCAATAGTTAAATCCAACGGTTCCGCCTGCTGCATTTAATGTATTGCCAATACTTTCTGCTTCACTCTTATTGTCTTTCAGCTTGTTATCTCCTGTTGTCATCGGTCTTGTTGTATCCAGCTCTTTTACCCAGTTCACCAGTTTCTGGGCAGTTGCCGGATAATTGGAAACGCCACCGCTGATTCCTTCCATAACCTCATTTCCAAGAGACCACATAATGATCGATGGTGCATTGTATCCTCTCTTCACCATTGTTGTCAGGTCAAACTGTGCCCAGGTCATACCGTCCCCTGCACCTAAAATCTGATTGTCCCCGTCGATTGTCTGATTGAACCATTTTGCATAGTCATTACTGTTTCCATTTTTTGCATAAAGCCAGGTATCGAAAGCTTCATCGATCACCAACATCCCCTGCTCATTGCATGTTTGGATCAGCTCATCAGCTGCAGGGTTATGTGTCACTCGAATCGCGTTACACCCCATCTGCTTCAGGATCTCAATCTGTCTTGCAATTGCGCGGGCATTTGCCTTTGCACCAAGTGCTCCCTGATCATGATGCATACATACACCTTTTAGTTTTGTATTCTGTCCGTTCAGCGAAAATCCTGTATTGTTATCAAAATCAAAATACCGGAAACCATATTCTGTATCGTAAACATCTACTGTATTTTCTCCAAGCTTTACTTCTGTTCTTACAGTATAAAGTGTCGGACTGTCCACACTCCAGAGCGCCGGACTTTGTGCCTCAAGTGTTATTTCGATTTCATCACTTTCTCCGGATGCAACAGTTTTAGCTTCGGTTGTCACTGTTCCGATTGCTGCACTTTCATCTGCGCCTTTTGGAAATACCGTGTGCGTCAAGGTTACAGCCTGTTCATCTTCAGAATCATTCACAACCTGTGTGCGGACATCCATATTGACAGTTCCACCCTGTTCTGCTTTCAGGTTCTCAGTCGTAATCTGCGTCCCCTCAAGATCCACATGAACCTTTTCTGTCATGGTCAGATTTACACTTCTGTAAATACCACTTCCGGAATACCATCTGCTTGAAGGCGTCTTGTTCTCCACCTTTACTGCAATTGTATTTTCCTCACCATATTTCACATAGTCTGTTATGTCAAATGAAAATGGTGTATATCCGTATGGATGTGTTCCAAGCTTTTCTCCATTTACCCATACAGATGCATTCATATAAACACCGCTAAAATCAACACGGATCTCTTTTCCTTCCGCAGCTTTATCTATGGTAAAACTTTTCCGGTACCATCCTGTTCCCCCTGGAAGATATCCACTTTCTGCTTCCATAGATTTTGAATAATCCTGTTCAATGCTGTAGTCATGCGGAAGCGAAACCTGGCGCCATTTCGAGTCGTCGAAATTTGCTGTCTGCGCATTTTCCACATCTCCCAGATTGAATTTCCAATTACTGTCAAAATTGATCGTTCTCTGATCCGTCGATTTCCCGTAATTGCTTACGTAAACCGCTTCCGGATCTGAACTCATCTGTGTCTGTGAATTGGATCTTACTTTCACCTCTTCACCTGCCGCCACAGGCAATGTCATTCCCTGTACCGTGAGCAATGCCGCAAGGCAGGCAGCCCCGGCACGGACATACCTTTTTCTTGTTTTCATCTTTTCCTCCAATGTTTTTATTCCTCTTTATAGACACAAAAAGACAGGGGGGTGCTATTACTCTCCTGTCTTTTTGTTTTGAGGTCTTGTCCTCGTTATGAGCTATTCCTCATTACGATCTTTATCTGTACTCTGATTCTTTTTCATGTTTTTGTAGACATTTATAGTTCCAAACCCGATCAAACCAACACCAACTATCAGAAACAGAATCGTCGCCACGATCATAACAAGCTGCTCATTACCATGACTTGTGGAAATCGCCCTGAACATCTGGTATGCCAGTGTCAGCAGATAAAACCCGGCCATTGCATAAATCGCCAGTCTTGCATTTTTCTTCCATCCGTCATTCTCCGGCATCTTATTCTCGTCCATAACATTTCCCAGCCTTTTCTTTTTATTTTCTTACCAGATATTTTCTCATATCAATTGCACATGCGATCAGAATAATCAGACCTTTGATCACATACTGCATATTCTGACTTACTGCCAGGAACTGCAGTGCAACGAAGATGATTCTCAGAATGAACACCCCTAAAACAACGCCGCTGATCTTACCGGTACCACCTACAAAAGATACACCACCGATTACACAAGCAGCAATCGCATCACACTCGTAGTTCAGACCTGTATTTGCCTGGTTGGAACCGATACGTGCAGATTCAATGAATCCAGTGATACCATACATGCATCCTGCAAGTGTATGTACCAGAATGGTTGTTCTCATAACATTTACACCAGATACATTGGCAGCTTCCGGGTTGGAACCAACTGCGAACATATTCTTTCCAAATGTTGTCTTATTCCACATGAACCACATGAATACAACTACGACACAAGCGTACCATACATAGTTCGGTATCGGAACGCCACGGATCTTTAAGAAACTTCCTGTTACAAAATTCTTAAAGGATTTGTCCAGTCCGGAAAGTGGCTGTCCGTTGTTACCGTTCAGCATAATGTACATCAGAAGAATTCCGTATACGATCAGCTGTGTTGCCAGTGTTACAATGAATGGATGTAAGTGGAATTTCGCTACGAAGAATCCATTTACCCATCCAACAATACCTCCGACTACGATTACGATCAGAATAACCAGTGGTATCGGAAGAACCGGAAGATCCGGGAAAATTTTGGTTGCATAAGTTACTGACTGCAAAAGTGATGCAGAAATACATGCTGTAAGACCTACAACACGTCCGGCTGAAAGGTCTGTACCGGTAAGTACGATCGTTCCTGCAATACCACACGCGATCGGAATGTTCGCTGCAGACAGCGAGATAATGTTAACAATAGATGCCACGCTCAGGAATCTGCTGTTCTGTGTGTAAGTGTAAATAACTGCGATAATGATCAGAAGATAAATCGCATTATTGATAAGTCCTTCTTTCCACGCTTTTACCTTGTCTGCGGAATCCAGTGCTTTGTATTCTGCATAGCGTGATTTTATATTTGCAAATGCTTTCATCTGGGAAGCCTCCTTCTTTTTGTTTGAAAATTACACATACTTTGCTGCGTAAGTCATGATCAGTTCCTGTGTCGCCTCTTCTGCGTCAATCTCTCCGGCAAGTCTTCCACCGGACATAACCATGATACGGTCACAGATTCCGAGAAGCTCCGGCATTTCTGAAGAAACTACGATAACTACTTTGCCGCGGTTCGCAAGATCGATGATGAGCTGATAGATCTCATACTTTGCACCGACATCGATTCCTCTTGTCGGCTCATCCAGAAGCAGTACTTCCGGATCGGTAAGAAGCCATCTTCCAAGGATAACCTTCTGCTGGTTTCCACCGGAAAGTGCACGGATCTTTGTCTCCTGCGACGGTGTCTTTGTCCGCAGCGCATCAATATATTTCTGCGTATCTTCTTTCATGGATTTTTCACTCAGATAAAATCCTTTTTTGTGTCTCTTTAAGCTGGAGATAACGGTATTTTCACGAATGTTCAGGATGCCGAAGATACCGGTTGCTCTTCTCTCTTCTGTCAGAAGTGCAAATCCGTTCTTGATCGAATCCTGTGCATTCTTATTGCTGACTTGTTTTCCGTCAAGTTTTATCGTTCCTGATTTCCTGGTTGCAATTCCAAAAATTGTCTCCAGAGTTTCTGTACGCCCACTTCCGTCAAGTCCGGCAATTCCAAGAATTTCTCCTTTTCTTGCTTTGAAGGAAACATCATTCAGGATCGAATACATTCCGGAAAGGTGTTCCACTTCAAGCGCTACATCGCCCGGTTTATTTGTCTTTGGCGGGAACTGATTGGTAAGCTCACGTCCAACCATCAGGCGGATGATATCATCCATCTCCAGATCATCTGCTTTCTCGGTTGCTACCCAGGTTCCGTCACGCATGATCGTGATTTCATCTGAAATCCGTTTGATCTCTGCCATTTTATGTGAAATGTAAATGATTCCGCATCCTCTCTTTTTCAGCATCTCAATGATATCAAACAGATGCTCTACTTCCTGCTCTGTAAGGGAAGAAGTCGGCTCATCAAATACGATGACTTTTGCATTCACAGATACTGCTTTTGCAATCTCTACCATCTGTCTCTGTGATACCGGCATCGTACTCATGATCCTTTTCGGATCTACATCAATTTTCAATTCTTCAAATACTTTTTTTGTGTCGTCATAGATTTTTTTCTCATTTACCATGACGCCGCCCACTTTCGGGTAACGTCCGAGCCAGAGATTATCCATGACGTTTCTTTTGAGCGCCTGGTTCAGTTCCTGGTGAACCATTGCAACTCCATTTTCAAGAGCTTCTTTCGAATTCTTGAAATTAATCTCTTTTCCCTCCAGCTCAATCTTGCCACTGTCTTTGTCATAAATTCCAAAAAGGCATTTCATCAGTGTTGACTTTCCGGCTCCATTTTCACCCATCAGTGCATGGACAGTGCCTGCTTTAACTGTCAGGGACACATGATCTAATGCTTTTACGCCCGGAAATTCTTTACAGATATCCGTCATCTGCAGTAAAACATCCTGTTTCATAGCTGTCCTCCTGTCTCTCATCTTCTAATCTCGCATACCTTTCGAACCTGCCGCTATGCAGTTCCATCCGGCTGCGTCACAACTTTAGAAAAGGTGGCTGGCCAACCACCTGGCCGCCACCTTTATTTTTTACATTTTATTTTCCTGAGTATTCCTGGTAAGGAATGAAGATCTTGTTGCTTACTTTTTCGGAAATATTGTAAGAATCTGTTCCATCCATCAGATCTTTTCCACCTGCTGCATTCTTAGCAAGGTCTGCGATACAAGCTGCCATACCATCTGCATCCTGTTTAACAGTTGCTGTCATCTTGCCATCAGCGATCAGCTGTTTTGCTGCGTCTGTAGCATCAACACCAAATACCGGGATCATCTTGCAGTCTTTGCCTGTTCCAAGGTTGTATCCCTTATCATTCAGAGCTGAGACTGCACCCTCTGCCATACCGTCATTGTTGCAGATAACAAGTTCGATCATGTTATTGCTTCCTTCGTTGTACTGGGAAAGGTTGGTTGTCATATAGTTATTAGCTGCTGTTGCACTCCAGTTACCATCCTGGTCAACCTGATATTTGTCACTGTTAGAAGCGTCAAAGTATTCCAGTGCCGGTTTGCCGGCGTCTGTGATGATCTTATCTGCATCTTCTACAGCAAACTGTGTACGATAAATAGCTTCTGCATTTCCGAGCTGTCCCATGAACATTGCGTAAGAGATCTTTCCATCTCCGTTGAGATCCATTTCATCAAAATGTTCTACTACATAGTTACCGATCATTTCGCCCTGCATATGTCCTGCTTCCGGAGCGTCTGTTCCTACAAATGCACACTTGTCATAGCTTCCAAGTACATCGCCTTCTGTCTTGTCATCTTCGATCGCACGGTTAAAGAAAATAACCGGGATTCCTGCTGCTTCTGCTTTTTCAACGATCTGAGAAGAAGCATCTACAGAACCAGATGTAACGATGTTGACGATCAGTGCTGTAGCACCTGTCTGGATCGCTGTATCAATCTGTTCGTTCTGTGTTGTCTGGTTGCTGTTTCCATCATAGTCCTGATATTCAACACCCATCTCGTCAAGTTTTGCATCGAGTGCTGTACGGACAGATGCGATATAAGTATCAGAATAGGTATAGTAGAATACTGCGATATTAGCGTCTGATGATTTCTTATCACTGCTTCCACCATCACTGTCACTCTTACCGGAGCCCCCGCATCCTGCAAGCATTCCAAGTGCCATCACACCTGCGAGCATCGCTGCTACAATTCTTCTTTTCATAATTTCGTTCCTCCTTGTATAACGTTTACTTGATGATACGAGTATAACAAGAAGGGAATAAAACACCCATGTGAAAAACTACGAGGAGTTTGTGAATTTCAACGTTTATATAAATTTTTACTTAATTTCGTCCATAAATGTTTCAAATGCCCAATTCTTTAAAAAGCTGTAGTCCAAATATTTTTCAGACTACAGCTTCTATACTTCCGAGCAGCTACAAACATTCCACCCGTTACTTTTCTTCAAATGAAAACAGCGCCTTCTGGCTCTTATCATCATACATATTTTCTCTTGTCACCAGAATACTGCTGGTTGCCGTCTCTTTCTTTTCCGGCTTCTGACCATTCAGTAGTGTATTGATCTGCTCAATCCCCAGGTATCCCATCGCATATGGGTTCTGGACGATCAGCGCATCTACATTTCCTTTTTCCAGCATTCCAATGGATTTTACGTTACTGTCAAACGCAACAACCTGCGTCCGCTCTCCGGCGCCAAGTGCTTCTACCGCATCCCCGACTCCAAGTGTTGTCCATTCATTAAATGTCACGATCACATTGATCTGCGGATTGTCAAGCAACATCCTCTCGGTGCCCTCTCTTGCGTCGGTGATCGTAGACTTCACATTGATGGACGCCGTAATATTTGCCCGGTCATCATTAAGAACCGTATCCCGGAATCCCTTTTCACGAAGCTGCCCGTTCTCCGTACTCTTATCAAAATTTACGATTCCGATATTTAGATTTTCCGCCGGATTACCAAGCACTTCTTCTCCTGCCATACATCCGGCTTCATAATTGTTTGTACCAATATAGCATTCCACAGCCTCACTGTTTACCGGACTGTCCACAACCACAATTCTTATTCCTGCCTTTGCCGCACGGTCGATTGCTTCCGCATTCTTTTCAAAATCAATGGCAGAGAACAGAAGTGCATCTACCTGTTCCCGGATTGCCCGGTCTATCATTTCATTCTGCGCCTCATAATCTTCCTCACCGTCTCCATCCGGTCCTTCGCACACCAGATCCAGATTATATTCCGCACTTGCCGCACCGGCTCCCGCATATGCAGACTGCCAGAAAGAAGAATCCATGGATTTTGTCAGAAACACTACTTTTTTCTTCTCGATGACGCTATTTGTACTGCCTTCTTTTCCTTCCCCAAGTCCGTCACCCGTCAGGACAAAAAACAGAATTGCAAGTAGGATCACACCTGCATCAATTGCAATAAATGGTTTTCTTCTACTTTTTCTCATATTCTTCCTCCCTGACCTTCGGCATACGGATCGTCACACAGGTTCCTTCATCCAGCTCACTTGTGATATTCAGTCCATAATTGCTTCCAAAATAAATCTTGATCCGGTCATTTACATTCTTGATTCCGATTCCGGTACGGTCTCCCGGCTCTTTGCGCAGAATCTCCCGGCACTGTTCTTCCGTCATACCGATTCCGTTATCCTCCACCTGGAAAATAATATCTTCTCCGTCCTCAAAAATACGAATCCAGATCTCACCCTCATCGATCATCTGCTTTACACCATGATAAATTGCATTCTCGATAATTGGCTGCAAAGTAATTTTGTTACAAAGATACGAAAGACACGACTCTTCCACCTCAAATGAATAGGTAAATTTGTTCTTATACCGATAATTTTCAATCTTCAGATAACTCTTTGCATGTTCCACTTCTTTTTCGATCGGAATCAGCTCATGCCCTTTACTGATACTGATACGGAACAGCCTTGCAAGTGCCGTAACCATCTCTTCTGCATCTTCATTTTTCCCGTCTTCACACATCCATGCAATCGCATCCAGTGTATTATACAGGAAATGTGGATTGATCTGCGCCTGAAGCGCTTTCAGCTCTGTTTTCCGCAGTGTGATTTCTTCCTGTCTGACCTGCTCCATCAGCTTCTGGATCTTCACAACCATGTGTTCAAACGAGTTGGATAAAGTCGTGATCTCTGTAGTTCCCGCCATCGGCTCAAATACAAAATTTTCAGCATTTTTTTCAAACCGGTGCATGTCATCAGCAAGCTGCCTTACCGGTGCAGAGAACAGTTCTGAAAATGCCCATCCGAGAAGAAAGACTGCTCCCATAACCAGACACAGGACGATCAGAAGTCTGGATACCGCACTGCTTACCTTCTCCGTAATCATTTCATCTACATAGCAGACACCTACAATTTTCCAATCACAGTTCTCCAGATTTTTCACAGTATAGATCGCCTGTTCCTGAATATGTGTCCCTTCTTTTAAATCCATTCCCTTCTCTTCTTTTAACCCGGAATAAATGAGCTGCTGCTGTGGATGATAGATCAGATTGCCTTTTTTGTCCGCAATATAGGCATAGCCGTGCTGCCCGATCCCTACATCATCAACATAATTGGCAATGTCAGAAAAACGGATGTCAATATTTACCTGTATACTGGTTCCGTCTTCTTTCCGAATCTTCTGGTAAACGGTTACAACCCATGGATAATATCCCTCAAACAAAGATTCCACATATGGTTTGGTTATACGCAGCCTGCCATCGTCATCTTCCATTTCGATACTCTGAGCAATGCGATAATTCTCTTTCAGCTTCTGCCCCCTGTTCCAGTAACGCAGAAGCTCCCCATCTTCACCACAGATTGTTACCGCTACTACATCGGAACGGATATTTACCAGATTCTGGATATATTCCTCAGAATGATTATTCTCATGACGCATTCTCGCCACGATCCCTTCCAGTATGATCCGCATATCCTGTGTATAATTCTCAACCGTATTCTGTACCTGTTCACAGCTCTGGGAACTGCTTGTCACTGCACTTTGCTCCATTGCATTCCGGTAAATCTGAACAAAAATAAGCGTTGCAGCCACTACCGAAATCAGGACGATTCCCATTACCATTGCAATAAACACACCGGAAATAGATATATTCCATCCCTTGTGCTGATCTGCTTCTTTTTTACGCCTGTTCATGTTCCCTCCTGTATTTGTTCGGTGATACTCCAGTCAGCTTTTTGAAGCAGTGGCTGAAATAATACTGATCCTTATAACCACACAGCTCTGTAATCTCACCGATCTTCATACCGGTACACTGCAGAAGCTCCATTGCCTTTTCAATTCGTTTTTTCGTCAGGATCTCAACCATTGAACTGCCTGTCGTCTTTTTTATCAGACTGCTGAGATAATTCGGCGACACCCCGATCTCTTCACTGATGATCATAACAGACAGATCCTGTTGGGCATAGCGGTCCTGTATGATCTGCACTGCCTGCTCGCAGATCACCTCGCTGCTCTTCTTTCTCTGATCCATAAGCATTTTTTTAGCCTCCATACACAGCCTTTTTATGATCTGAAAATTCTCTGCCATACGTTCCATTTCACGCATCTGCTGCATGGAATATTTTTTCTGAAGAACTTCTACACCACATTCCCCGATTGCCATATAAATAACCTTATATACTGCCGCCCCGATCTCGGTCAAAAGTATCGTACTAAGTACCAGTGTATTCTTGCCTCCATTTCGCAGTTTCTTTTCCAGATCATCCAGATAAATCTCCAGATCCTCTGCCATTCCACCACGTAAAAAATTCTCCATCGTTGCTGTAATTTCCTGTATTTCTCCCTGTTCCAATCCCGATCCGTGCTCTGCATCGGAAATGAAATAGACACTGCTTTTATCCTTTCTGGAATAACTGAGCGCATTCATTGCCTCCAGATAGCTCTCTCTGCATTTTCCAAGAGTATTCACACTCCTGCTTACCCCGACCTGACAGCAATATCCCATAATACGCTCCACACTCTGAACAATTTCTTCTACAATAATATGTAAATACTTACCCATACCTCCCGGAGTCGTCGCGATCAGCGATACCACTCTTCCTTCCAGATGGCAGCTTACATAATGAACATATTTTTTCAAGATCATATCAACTGCATTTACACTGCTATAGCTTGTCTGATCCTTTCCATTTGCATCACGGATTCCGGTTACAAGCACCACGTACTGCATATTATCCGGCTTTGGATTACGGATCAGCTCACATTCCTCTGCCCGCTCACGAAGTGCCTCTTCGGACACCCGTTCATTCTGAAAGCTGTCGAGCAAAAGCGGAATAAGGAATTGCGTCTTGCGGATGTCCAGCTTCTCTTTTCTTTCTTTTGTAAATTCTTCCACTCGCTGATCCATGGCTTTTTTAATCTTTATCAATTCCGCCTCGATCTCTTTTGCTGAAATCGGCTTCAGCATATAGCTTACAATATTATATTGAATTGCCTGCTGCGCATAGGTAAAATCATCAAATCCACTTAAAAATGCGATCTGTACCATCGGGCGAACTTCCCTGACCGCCCGTGCCAGCTCAATCCCCGATAAAAATGGCATCTTGATATCGGTAAGGAGCAGATCTGGTTCCAGCTTTTCAACCAGTTCCAGCGCGTCTGCACCATTTTCAGCTTCCCCGACCACTTCAAAACCAATCTCTTCCCACTTTACCCTGCGAACAAGACTTCTTCGGATTTCCTCCTCATCATCAGCAACAACAACTGTATATTTCATATTTCTCCTTTTTTCACTTACTGTCAAACTTTCATCTGGTTACAGTTTCTCTTTTTATATTATAGAAGATTCTTATCCACTTTTCCATAAATATATCTCCACTCAAATTTGTAAAATTCTACGATTGTATACACAACAATAGTATAAAAAACGGACAGGCTGAATAGCTTTTCAGTCTGTCCGCTTTTTACATCTTCTTATGCTGTTTTAAAAATTACATTTTTATAACGATTCAATGCAGTATAAAGGACTAATCCAAGCACACCACATCCGACAACTTCTCCGACACCAACTGTCAACATCATAAACGGAATCGGAAGTGCTACTCCATATCCGTAACGAAGTACAAACGGAACGATTACTGTGTTAGCAATAATCGGTGGTAACGGTGCAAGGAAACGGTTTTTGTTACGAAGCTGATAAGTAAAAAATGCTCCGATCAAAGTTGCAATGCTTCCGAAAATGATATCCGGCAGGATTGCTCCTCCGAGAATGTTTCCAACAATACATCCAACGAAAAGTCCAGGAATCGCTGCCGGTGTAAATACCGGAAGGATCGTAAGTGCTTCTGCAATACGTATCTGTACTTCTCCGAATGAAAATGGTGCAAATACATAAGTAAGCACCACGTAGATTGCAGCGATCATCGCTGCCTGAGTCATAAATGCTACATTCTTGTTCTTCATATGAAATTCTCTCCTCTAGTTTTGTTTTACGAGTGGAAGGTCACGAACACTCGATTCATTTTCGCGCAGCAATGAGTCTGGCGGCCATGCTTGCATGGACATCTGACGAATGCCGCGGAAGGCACATACTGTAAGTATATGACCTTACGCCGAAAATCGGCGGAACCCCTTGTACGACCTTGTTTTTCGGGGTTTTGTAACGGGTGTTAGTATAGCATGATAGGGATGAAAAATCAAGGTAAGTACCAAAAAAGTACCAAATCGCCAAAACAGCCTTACAATCTTACCGATATAAACGCCTACACCTCTGGCAAAAGACAATAAAAATAGAGGGATGTCACTCCCTCTAAAATACATTTGCTATCTTCTGCATTTCTTCTGCTTTAGTGTCTGGCAAAACATGACTGTATAAATCCATTGTCATTGCTAAAGAACTGTGTCCCAAAATAGTTTTAAGTACCTGCGGTGGCATCCCTGCTTCAATTGCTCTTGTTGCAAAAGTATGCCGGAATACATGACTTGTGATCCGCGGGAAATCATATCCGTCACTTTTTATTCTCTTTATGATTCTGTCAATTTCACCTTGAATCCGTTCCCGGCTGATTGGATCGCCATTTTCATTGCAAAATAAATACTGATCCATTCTCACAACTTTAAATCCCCAATATTTCCGCTGAGCCTCTATATGTTCCGTAATGGCAGCAGTCAGCGGAATGTCTCTGGTAGAAGTTCTTGTCTTTGGTGTATCCTCAAAATATCCTTTTCCCTCGATATATTTTAAAGTTCTACGAACATGAATCACATTTTGCTTTTTATCTATGTCAGAATATTTAAGTCCTTGCATTTCACCTTTTCGCATACCCGTCCGAAGCATTACAGAAAAAAAGTGATACAAATAACTCTCCTCGGCATATTTCATAAATAATTCCTGCTGCTCTTTCGTCATAGCCGTTCGCCCTTTCTTTGCTCCCGTTTGGCGAGGCAATTCAGCCAATTTAACAGGATTTCTTTCTATCAAGCCATTCTTCATAGCTTGTTGAAGACAGCCGTTTAAAATTGCTGATACGATCTTAATACTTGAAATAGCATATCCCTCTTTTACCATATCATTATATAATTTCTGAATATGCTCCCCTCGAATCTCCGATAATTCTTTGTTCCCTAATCTGTCATTTATTGTACTTTTATAATACTTTTCATAGCTGGTATATGTTCCGATTTTCACCCAGTTTTTCTTATATTCTTCCAACCAAGTTCCATACCATTCTATCAGTGTAATTTTTTCTTTTGGAACGTAAAGTCCATGATCCAGCTTATATTTAAGCTCTGTCATATATTTTTGCGTTTCCGTAATAGTCTTTCCGTGTACAAGATAACGTTTGCCTTTATACATAAAACGCCCCTCATACCCTTCATATCTCTGCTGAATGCCTTTCGGGAGTTTTCGTCCTCTCTTATCTGTTGCCATATTAACTCCTTTCTGAACATAAAATTCAAATATTGCAATGAGTCAATATGACAGGTATAATCATATTGACTCTATACAGTGTGTGTATTGGGTTATTTCTGTTTTGCCCCGTGGTGTTGCCGCACTGTGGGGCATTTATTTTCCCTTTGTGATGAAATTTTTCGCTATATATGGCTATATGTATGGTTTTTACTGGTTATTTTCTTATTTTTTCCGCTTCTAAACAATTCCTATATACCGAAAAATCAAATGTTTTTCTATGCTCTGTCGGTCTTTTCTGCCGGAATATAGCCGGTGATATCCTCTGTATCGATCAGCTCAATTACATCCGCTATATTCTTCTCAAATGATGACATATAAGTTTGTACAATGTTTGCCCCCTGCCAGATTCCATCCCGATTTTTCAGCATGTTCCAGGCATCATCAACACCTTTACCTGTTTCACAGGTTGCCTCATCAATTTTATGTAATACATAATTGATCTGCTCAAACTGAAGAATAAGTCCTGATAGAATCTCTATAGCATTTGTCTGCCGGTCTTGCATTTTGATAACCATTTCTACTGCTGCCTCTGGATTTATTGTCTGTTGTTTTTTATTCATGTCTCTTTTCCCTCTCTTTCTGTTCTTCTAAGTACATTCTTTTTACAAATCCATACACCATAGCAAGGTGGTTGGGATTCTGTATTTTTTCAAGCATTTGTATCAGATCTTCTTTTCTATCCATGTCTTTTTTCACCTTCATTATTTACGATTTCGCTCGCATAAGTATATATAAGCTTTAACCATCTAACCTTTTTACATTTCCTTACTACCCGTATAACCTGTTCTTGATAGAATGATATAAGCTCTTCATCATCGTGAATAGTTTCTTTCACTTTTGCCATATCGTTTGGCCTCCCTATATGTCAGATTTCTTTAACAAAACTTAACAGTTTTTCACTGATTAGATTTTCCATTTCCTCACCATCCTCTATCCAACCGCCTGTACCTGTGATCTGCCAAAAAAACTTGCATTGTAACTTGCGCCATCTCCTTTGGAACCCCAGATCAGTGAACATCCAAACAGTGCTTTAGATCCGTGTATTACCTCATATCCGAGCTTTTTCCATCCAACCCAAGTATTTGTATCCTCGGTCACGTCTGCTGCCTCTTTGCTTCGTTTAATACGCTCTGCATTGATTTCCTCTGCTTTAGCAGATAACCATGCTCTGTGAAGTGCCTCTGCAAAGCTGATATTGTACCGGCGGTAATTTTTCCATGCATTCAACATGATTTTCTTCAGATCATACTTCATAACCTCTGTACTCCTTTCTCAAGGCTTACAACAGTCCCGGCAGGTCTTAAAGCTATCTAAGGTATCTTGACCATCTCATTATCCCCTTACCCTTGTCCGGCGTTATACTGGTGTCTCCGGTACGCTTTCGCCACTTCGTTTTCACCCTTTGCTGTTGTGGTTTCCTTTGATGACTACATTATACATCTATTTACACCAATAGTCTATTGGCATATTATATATATTTGCACCAATATATTTGTTTGTTTTTTATATTTACATCAATAGATTTTCGCCTTATAATTATAGTAGAGTGGAAAAAATGAACTATTTTTTTGAAAGAAGGTGTAGGAATGCCAGAAGAAGCAAAAGTAAGTAAAGCACAGCAAAAGGCTGTAAATAAATATGTAAAAAACAATTATGACAGGATAAACGTTACATTCCCTAAAGGACAAAAAGAAATTATTGCAGAAGCGGCACAACTAGCCGGTGAATCAGTCAACGGATATATCAAAAAAGCTGTAGATGAAAGAATAGCACGTGATTCTGAAAAATAGTCAGATCCTAATTATTTCTATAGACTTGGACACTGGTAAACATTTCGTTCACCCCTTGCGTCCTGCTGCCAGATATGCTATATTTAAGACACAAAGAGGGAAACCGCAAGCGGCTACCCGATTATAATGTTAAGCTATTATGCAACAGCCGTCATTATTCGCAGTAATGGCGGCTATTTTCTTTTACCCTTGAAAATCTCATAGCAAAGACCTACAAGGGCAACAATGAATATACTAAACTGAATCAGATCAGAATATGTAACCATCGTATCGCCCTCCTTTCTTTCGTCTGGAGGGTGTTTTTTTATCCCTCCGTAACAGAGGGTAGCCGCCTGGCTTTGGTTTCCCTGTCTGTATCTTACCATGATGGCAACAGACAAGGCAACCATTGTATCATTATTATTTCTGAAAATCCGTTTCACCATATTTTTCAGCCGGGAAATCAGCCGACATATTCTTTAGCAATAACATATCATCCAGTATTTTCAATGCTTTTCGTAAATATGCTTGATAATCAGTTTTTATTACAGGAACAAAAGTACAAGCACTTATTTTGTCATATCCAAGCTTTTTCGTAAAGTCTGATGTTTATTCCAATTTGGAAGTGTGATGATTCCATCCAACCTTTCAATCATTCCAAATCTCTCAAAAATATCCAACGCCATTTTTACAGTCGCTTCTTTTCTTCGGAATATTGTTGCCAACATGCCATCTGTATACGGAATCGAATCACCCATAAGAAAAACTCCTGAATTGTTCGTCTTCCCGGCAAAGCAAAGCAGCTTAAACCAAATGACAATGATAGAATCACATTCTGGTAGACTCTCAATTAGCAGAATCTTTTCGTCATCAAAAATGTCAGTTGTAATCTTGATCCACTTCACGTCACTCATCTTCAACAACTCCTTCTATTGACTGCTGCCCTTCCGGTGTCCTAAGTGCTTTCTTTGCACCTTTAGCCGCTTTCAGCGTATTCCATGCCCTTGCGTCCATAGTTTTTATAAACTCTTGTATTTCCTGCCGGTTTTTCGGCTTCCAGTATCCACGCCCCGATCCTGAACAAATGATGGCTCCGCGTTCACGTTCCAACGCAATTCTTTGTCGCAACTCACGTGATGATCCGCATCCACTTATCCGCATCAACTCCTGCGTAGTGATTGCATTTTCCTTGCCAATTGGCAGCAGTGGATCAATAATGAAGTCAGTCTTGCCGGACTCTTCATTTGTGCATATTCGGTTATTTCTGTTTTGCTTTCGCATTATTTCACCCCAGTCAATGAATCAAGGTATTGATCCAGTTTTTGTTTGTCATATAAAAGTCGCTTTCCTACTTTGACGCAACATCCTATTTCTTTTCCAAAATCTGTAGCTTTATTACGTCCTAGTCCGGTATAATCCATAAATTCCTCAATATTTATAAGTCTTTTCTGATAACCTGCGTATTCTGGTCTCATTACCATTCTTTACCATTCTCCTTTCTTCTTTACCTTGCTTTATTTTAACATTTATGTTAACATAAGTAAAACAACAGTTTTTGCTATAATTGTTTTAAATTAAGGAAGAGGATAGAAATGACAAAGGAAGATTTAAACAAAAAAAGAGGATGCCGTTTAAGGGAATGTAGAACGGATAAAAATTTAACTCAAAAGCAATTGGCTGACTTGTGTTATTGTACTACTCAAACAATTTCTTATATCGAAAATGGAAAACGTGGAATGTCTCGCGAGTTAGCGCATACTTTTTCTATGCAATTAGGAATTGACGAAGAATACTTATTATGTGAAACATACTTTAAAACATTTCGTGAAAAAAACAAATATCTGGATGCATTAAATAATGAATGTGATTCAAAGCTTACAGATTTACTTCAGTTATTAGGACACAAAATTAAATTATTATTTAACGCTGGAGAATTTGATGATCCAGAGGCGCTAATCGGTCAAAGCGCAAATTTTCACTTTGACACATATAGTAACGATATAATAATGGAAACAGAAAATTGTTCAAGACGTATCCATAATATTCGTATCCAATTTGATGATATTACAATCAGTCCTATAACATTTATGGAGTTTTTTAGCGATATTTATGATTATATTGATTTTCTAATTGAACATTTGACGGATAAAGAAGAAAAAAACAAATATAACTTTGCACTCTATAATATGGAGACAGCATTTAAGCAAGAACAAGAATTCGAATCTCTTTCAAAAGAAGAAAAAATTAGGCGCATAAAAAAAGATTTTGGCTCAATTTTGTTATGTGACGAAGAAACGGCTGAAAATAAATAGTTTGCACCTTTAGATTTTGGCAAAATTTTTTAATTCTCGTATATGTGATAGCAACTCAAAAGAGGGGGGATGTATCTTGACACCAATAGAATATTATCTGATCCGGTCTTTGATGTACCGGAAATATGAGAAAAAACGGCGAAAATTGCAGAAAAAGCGGTATAAGAAAGCCAAACGGCAATATAACAGGGAGCTGATGAGAGAAAGCGCCGACCGTCAAACAGAATGGATTCAAGAACAAATTCAGAAGCACAAGGAAAAGAAAGAAGAAAAACGGAACAGAGAAGTTACTGACTACGGGTATGATTTGCCATCTTCTTACGAATATGTAAATGAGAATGAACCGGAAACATCTTCAGCAAGCTCGTTCCGGTTCTTTTCGGATGACTTCGCCACATACATTTTGAATCACTGGGACAGGGAATTTGATGTTGTTCATTTTCTATTTCCAATTGTTTCCGTTATAATGCTTTTCATTTTTGTGCCTATATCCCGTTTTGCAGAGTTGGACGGCGTAAGGGTAACAACTGGTGCATGGCTTATTGGAAATTTGCTATTTTTCGTCTTATGGATAATGCCGTTTGACATAATTGTCTTTATTGCCAAAAAGCTTTCTGTCTTATATGTAAAATCACACTATCTTGAATTTGAAGAGGAAACTGACGAAGAAGTAGAACAAGATATTGCGGATAATATCGAAATACATAGCGACAATATACCTTATGCGGAAGAAAGCGACTTTGCAGACGATGCTTTCACGGTCGGCAAGAGAAGTAATGTCACACCAGAGAAAAAACAGGAAAATCACATTCCAAAGATTATTCCAAAAAAGAAAAAAGCTCCGTTCAACGTAGAAGCTTTTGCAAAAGAGTGTAACGCTTATGTGATAAAGCAGGAGCGACAGGAAGAACAGGAAAATTTACAGCATTGATATATCTTTTCAGAAAATGAGAGTGATCCAGTATTTGACCAACCATTATCTTATGTGATAAAATCTACTGCAAGTAACCAATCACCAACTGTCGCAATAGTCATATATGATATACGGCAGAAAAAAGGCGGATAGAATAATCTACCCGTCTTTTTTATTGCCATTGTCTTGATACAGCATATTTTATTCCATTATCAATAGATGTAGGTTTGTCTATTTTCTATAGCTGATATACATTGATTTGTTATACTGGAACCTTTAATTTGTTTCTACATTTTGGCTATATATTCGGATATGACTGGTTTTGACAAGTTTTCAGTCGCTATCCTGTTATCCATTTTCACACTATGCCCGGCTTTCCTTGCAACTTCTGAAGCATTTCCGCTATATATTCTGATATTTCAAGTTTTTTCAAGTTCTGCGAGCCTATTCTGCCAACTGATTTCTCACTATATCCGCTTCTTCTGTTGCTTCTGCTCCTATATATTCTAAAATATGAGGTTTTTTGAGGTTATTCCGTCAGAACAGCATTGTCCTTTTTGAGTGATTCTATAGTCTTATCAGCCATTTTCAACGCCCTTGCAAAGATCTGTTCTGGTGTGTTCCATGCTTTCTCCAAGTCAATGAAATACTGGCGGATCTGCTTTCCCTCTGGCAATCTCTGAAGCATGCAAATCTGTTTTGCCATATCAATCTGTATTTCAAATTCCTTTGATGGTCTGCCACCTGTACTTTCTTCCAATTTTGGAAAAAAGTCTTTTCCATCTTCAAAACCATATTCTTTCATTCTCTCAAACCATGTTGTAAACTTAGTCCCAATGTGCAATTTTTCATGCAACTCCCTGGCTGATACTGTCGGTTCTCCGACTCATAGATTCTCGAAAAGCAGTCTGGCATATCGCTTTCAATAAACATATCCTCAAAATTGAGGACGTCTTTTCTTATGTTTTCGATAGTTCTTAGCACATTCATAATGTATTTTCATATCAATCCAGAAAGTACCAAAAAAGTACCAAATTGCATAAACGATAATAAACAATGATAAACAGAAAAAGCCTGAAAACACGCTGTTTTCAAGGCTCTATAAACGTAGATAACACTCTATAAACTTATTATAAAAGAAGTTTTGTTTTACGAGTGGAAGGTCACGAACACTCGATTCATTTTCGCGCAGCAATGAGTCTGGCGGCCATGCTTGCATGGACATCTGACGAATGCCGCGGAAGGCACATACTGTAAGTATATGACCTTACGCCGAAAATCGGCGGAACCCCTTGTACGACCTTGTTTTTCGGGGTTTTGTAACGGGTGTTAGTATAGCATGGTGGGGATGAAAAATCAAGATTTGTCCAAAATTTGTCCAAAATTCATTTTAGGTCTCAGAAATAATATGATACAACAGCTTCCTTGTCTGCTGGCAGCAGGACGCAAGGGGTGACCGAAATGTTCACCCTTATAATCGAGCCGACATTTTAACGTACCAGTCAAAAATGACTAAATTTTTCTCTATAAATCAGGAGCCCGGTCACCACTTTGGCGACCGGGCTCCTGATTTAAAACATAACAAAAGCGGGTGATGGGAATCGAACCCACGTATCCAGCTTGGAAGGCTGGTGTTCTACCATTGAACTACACCCGCGTGACTCTTATTATTATATTCATCATTCAACTGTTTGTCAACAATTTTTTTGTTTTTTTTATTTTTTTATTTTTCCACGTAATTTTTCAAATTAAATGCAACACAGTGTTGCATTAACTCTGTCGGGAACTA
>SAMEA3387450__coassemble_1461_pt1 | contig 23093 bp, 18 predicted proteins | sample SAMEA3387450__metabat2_low_PE_003 | metagenome-assembled genome bin SAMEA3387450 (sample SAMEA3387450) | Felis catus | biome: Faeces | place: United Kingdom | collected 2012
GTTAACGTACAGATGATGGCATTTGGTAACATGGGTGATGACTGTGGTACAGGTGTTGCATTTACACGTGACCCAGCTACAGGAAATAACGGACTGTTCGGAGAATTCCTTACAAATGCTCAGGGAGAAGACGTAGTTGCAGGTGTTCGTACACCAATGCACATTTCAGAAATGGAACAGAAATTCCCAGAAGCATTCAAGCAGTTCAAAGAAGTATGCAAGACTCTGGAAACACATTACAGAGATATGCAGGATATGGAGTTTACTGTAGAACATGGTAAACTGTACATGCTTCAGACACGTAATGGTAAGAGAACAGCTCAGGCTGCTCTTAAGATTGCTTGTGATCTCGTTGATGAAGGAATGAGAACCGAAGAAGAAGCAGTTGCTATGATCGATCCTCGTAACCTTGATACACTGCTTCATCCACAGTTCGATGCAGTTGCACTGAAAGCTGCTGTACCGATGGCTAAAGCACTTGGAGCATCTCCAGGAGCTGCTTGTGGTAAGATCGTCTTCACAGCTGATGATGCTGTAGAATGGGCTGCGAGAGGAGAAAAAGTTGTTCTTGTACGTCTTGAAACATCACCGGAAGATATCACAGGTATGAAGTCTGCTCAGGGTATCCTGACAGTTCGTGGTGGTATGACATCACACGCAGCCGTTGTTGCACGTGGTATGGGAACATGCTGTGTATCTGGTTGTGGTGACATCAACATGGATGAAGAAAACAAGAAATTCACACTTGGTGGAAAAGAATACCATGAAGGAGATGCAATCTCTCTTGATGGATCTACAGGTAACATTTATGACGGAATCATCCCGACTGTAGACGCTACAATCGCAGGTGAATTCGGAAGAATCATGGGATGGGCTGACAAGTACAGAACTATGAAAGTTCGTACAAATGCTGATACACCAGCTGATGCTAAGAAAGCCCGCGAACTTGGTGCTGAAGGTATCGGACTTTGCCGTACAGAGCATATGTTCTTCGAAGGCAACAGAATTGATGCATTCCGTGAAATGATCTGCTCTGAAACAGTAGAAGAAAGAGAAGCTGCACTTGCTAAGATCCTTCCGGAACAGCAGGGAGACTTCGAAAAACTTTATGAAGCACTGGAAGGAAATCCGGTTACTATCCGTTTCCTTGATCCACCGCTTCATGAATTCGTTCCAACAGAAGAAGAAGATATCAAGAAACTTGCTGATGCACAGGGCAAATCTGTTGACCAGATCAAAGCAATCATCAGCTCTCTGCACGAATTCAACCCAATGATGGGACATCGTGGATGCCGTCTTGCTGTAACTTATCCGGAAATCGCTAAGATGCAGACAAGCGCAGTTATCCGTGCTGCTATCAATGTTAAGAAAGCTCATCCGGATTGGAATGTTAAACCGGAAATCATGATCCCGCTGGTTGGCGATATCAAAGAGCTTAAATATGTTAAGAAGTTTGTAGTAGAAACAGCTGACGCTGAAATCGCTGCTGCAGGAAGCGACCTTGAGTACGAAGTTGGTACAATGATCGAAATTCCTAGAGCTGCTCTTACAGCTGATGACATCGCAAAAGAAGCTGACTTCTTCTGCTTCGGTACAAACGACCTTACACAGATGACATACGGATTCTCACGTGATGATGCTGGTAAGTTCCTTGACGCTTACTATGACGCTAAGATCTTCGAGAACGATCCATTTGCTAAACTTGACCAGACAGGTGTTGGTAAGCTTATGAAGATGGCTATCGAACTCGGAAAACCGGTTAATCCGAAACTTCACGTTGGTATCTGTGGAGAACATGGTGGAGATCCAAGCTCTGTAGAATTCTGCAACAGCATTGGTCTTGATTATGTATCTTGCTCACCATTCCGTGTACCGATCGCTCGTCTGGCTGCTGCTCAGGCTGCAATCGCTCAGAAGAATGCAAAATAAGCATATTGCGTATAGCAAGAAATAAATAATAAGAGGGCGTGTGAAAAAACCTTTCGTTTTTTCACACGCTCTCTTATTTTATCTAGTTATAGATTAGAAATATTAAATTATGATTAAAATGAAAATTTTACTGTTCTTTTCAGAATATATATGATACACTGAATCCACCAAATCAAAAAATCTTTTATCAAATCATTTTTGCAAAGAGTAAATTGATTGCAAATTATTACAAGCTAAAACAAATCAAGACAGTCTAATTAAATAGGTTGATTATAATTCCAAAAAAAATGAAAATAAATCAAGAAGTTTCCAGAAATGGATTGATTATAATTCCTGAAAATGAAAATAAATCAAGATAATTTCAGAAATAGATTGATTGCATACCGGAAAAATGAAAATAAATCAAGAAGATGATGTAAATAAATTGATTGTATTCTAAAAAACTCAAAGAAAATCAAAAAGATTACAGAAATGAGTTGATTGTAATTGACAAAACTCGAAATAAATCAAGAAGATTATAGGAATGAGTTGATTATAATTTTCAAAATTCGAAACAAATCAAGAAAATTCTCGAAATGAATTGATTAGGATTTGAAAAATAGAAAAGCAAAGGAGAAATGTATATATATATGTATGAATTAGAAAACATGCTTCTTCAGATGCAGGAACATTTGGAGAAAGTTGTTACGCAAGCTAAAGCTGATTTGAATACAACAGTACCAGAAGGACACCTCAGAATTTCAATAGATAAAAATAAGCCGCGCTATTATCAATGTATAGATGATAACAAAGGAGTCTACATTCCAAGAGATAATAAAGAATTGCCAAAGCGCCTGGCGCAAAAAGGTTATAATAAGGCAGTGGTAAAAAAGGGAGAAGCAAGGCTTAAACAAATAAAGAGAATAACAAAAAATTATTCGGATGATGAAATTGAAAAAATTTATACGTCTATGAATAAAGCGAGACAATTACTGGTAACTCCGATCGAACCAACATGGGATCAGCTGCTTACAAAATGGTATGAAGAAGAATATCAGGGGAAAGAGTTTAAGGAGGGAACACCATTAATTCTTACTGAGAAGGGAGAACGTGTCAGATCAAAGTCAGAGAAGATATTAGCAGATTATTTTTATAGAAAAAACATCCTTTACAAATATGAAAAACCACTTCATCTGAAAGGATACGGTACAGTGTATCCAGATTTTACATTTTTATCAAAAAAGACTTATCAAGAAATATACTGGGAACATGAGGGAATGATGGATAAACAGGATTATGCAAGAGCAGCTGTGCGAAAAATAGAATTGTATCAAATAAATCATGTATATCCAGGCGATCGGTTGATTATAACTTTTGAGACAGAACAAAATGTATTGAATTCAAAAATAATAGAGAATCTGATAGAAAAATATTTGATATAAAAGGACTTATGATATAATTAGCTTGTTAGGGAGAAGGATACTCTGATGGAGAGATAGAGCTGTTTGGAAAAATCTTACACCGCGATGAACATTTGCTATACAAGTATGCAGAGAATGAAATGTTTAAAAAGAATAAAGTCTAGGACGGAGGAGAACTACATGGAATTAGTAAACGGAAGACCAACAGACACACAAGGCAGATTGGATAAGGAAATCCGCGTATATGATTTCCTGGATTCGCTAGGAGTCACCTACCAGAGAATCGACCATGAAGCCGCAATGACAATGGAAGCATGCGAGGAAATTGACCGGATGCTGGAGGCGACAATCTGTAAGAATCTGCTTTTATGCAACCGACAGGAGACACAATTTTATTTACTGATGCTTCCGGGGGATAAGGTGTTTAAAACAAAGGAGCTGTCAGCACAGATCGGTTCGTCCAGACTTTCTTTTGCAAAAGCGGAGTATATGGAACAATATCTGGACATCACGCCGGGATCTTTAAGTGTGCTTGGACTGATGAATGATAAGGACAGGATGGTACGGCTTCTGATCGATGAAGATGTGCTTACAGGAGAATATATAGGATGTCATCCATGCATCAATACATCGAGTCTCAGACTTCGGACAAAAGATCTGGTGGAGAAGATTATTCCGGCAATGGAACATGAGCCGACCATCGTGAAGCTGTAAATCCGCCAGAAAATGAAAAGGGTAGCAGAAACAGCAATATAGAAACAGAAAGATTTTTGACAGTGCAAATATAAAAACTGGATAATGAAAAATATAACAAAATCTATATAAAAAACAAAATAAATTCATGCAAAATTCATACAAAAAAGAAAGAAACACCTTGACGAAAAGAAAGATTTCTCTTAAAATATGAAAGGTTGTGCAAAAGAAGAACAACTGCCGTGCAGAATCATCTGGATACAGACAGATATGCGGCAGTTTTATTATGTGACATAGTATAGAATTGTACATATATTACAGTCTATATTTATGACACAGGCAATTTAGTGAAAATTATATTTTATCATGCAAATAAAAGGAGAGATATACGGATGAAGTATGATGTAATTATTATCGGTGCCGGACCAGGCGGAATTTTTGTTGCTTATGAGTTGATGAAAAAGAAACCAGACTGCAAGATCGCAGTATTTGAAGAAGGTTATCCGCTGGAAAAGAGAAAATGTCCGATTGATGGCGAAAAAGTAAAGAGCTGTATCAACTGCAAACGCTGCTCGATCATGTGCGGATTTGGCGGAGCCGGAGCATTTTCAGATGGAAAATACAATATCACCAATGATTTCGGCGGAACTTTATTTGAGTATATCGGTAAAAAGCAGGCTGTTGAGCTGATGAAGTACGTCGATGAGATCAATATGGAAAATGGTGGAGAAGGGACAAAACTGTACTCCACAGCCGGAACAAAATTTAAAAAGCTTTGTCTTCAGAACAAGCTGAATCTTCTGGATGCATCTGTACGTCATTTGGGAACAGATATCAATTACGTCGTTCTTCAGAATCTTTATGATCAGATGAAGGATAAAATGGACTTCTTCTTTGATGCACCGGTTGAGACAATCGAGATCACTGATGGCGGATACCGCATTATATGTGAAAATGGCGCTTATGAATGTAAGAAATGTGTAGTTTCTGTCGGACGAAGCGGAAGCAAATGGATGGAAAAGGTCTGCAAGGATCTTGCAATCCCGACCAAATCAAACCGTGTGGATATTGGTGTCCGTGTAGAGCTTCCGGCAGTGATCTTCGCACACCTGACAGATGAGCTTTACGAGAGCAAGATTGTATACCGTACAGAAAAATTCGAGGACAATGTGCGTACTTTCTGTATGAATCCGAACGGTATTGTAGTAAATGAAAATACCAATGGTATCATCACAGTAAACGGACACAGCTATGAAGGAAATGAAAAAAAGACGGACAACACCAACTTTGCCCTTCTGGTTGCAAAGCATTTCTCTGAGCCATTTAAGGACAGTAACGGATATGGTGAAAGTATCGCAAGACTTTCCAATATGCTAGGCGGTGGTGTGATCGTACAGCGTTTTGGTGATCTGGTACGTGGAAGAAGAAGTACAGAAAAGCGTATTGAAGAAGGTCTGGTAACACCAACCTTATCAGCAACGCCTGGTGATCTGAGTCTGGTTCTTCCAAAGCGAATCATGGATGGAATCATTGAGATGATCTATGCTCTGGATAAGGTAGCACCTGGTACAGCAAATGACGATACCCTTCTCTATGGTGTGGAAGTAAAATTCTACAATATGGAAGTAGAGATCGATAAGAATCTGGAAAGCTGCTATAAGGGACTGTATGTGATCGGTGACGGAAGTGGTGTTACACATTCTCTGTCCCATGCATCTGCAAGTGGTGTTTATGTTGCGAGACATATTATCAGCGAAGAAGAATAGTCTGCAAATAAAAAGTCGGACTGGGATGGAAAAGTAAAATAAAGAGAAAATTAAAAACCGTAAATCCGGAGATTTGCAGTATTGTAAAGAGCAAATCCGGATTTGCGGTTTTTTGTTGTATCGAAAAAGTAGTAGAATTTTTTGATGCAGATATGTCTAGTTTTTTATGGTTGCCCGCAGGTAAGTCATATAGGCGATCACAGCAGTTGCAAATTCGGTAATTCCGAATGCGTACCAGATCCCGGAAGCCCCGAAGATCCGGCTTAAGATAAATGCGGTCGGAATAATGATGATCGTATATCTGCACAGTGAGATGATCAGGGACGGTGTTCCCTTTCCAAGTCCTTCGAGTGCACCAGAGCTGGTGATGGACACGGAAGAAACTAAAAATCCGAGGCTGATAATCCGAAGTGCCATTCCTCCTGCATGAATGGTTTCCGGATTAGAACTGAACAGTGCAATCAGTGAATCCGGGAAGAGCTGGCAGAAAACGGTACCAAAGAGCATGATCCCAAGACTCAGATAAAGGGTATCGGCAAACAGTCTGTGGACACGTTTTGTCTCACCGGCACCGTAGTTGTATCCGATCAGCGGACGCATTCCCTGGATGATTCCATTTGCCGGAAGATACAGGAAGGTCTGAAGCTTGTAATAGATTCCGAGCACCACCACGTAAACCTGGGAGTAGGCGGAGAGAATCCCATTCAGTGCGGTGATAAGCAGGGATGGAAGTGCCATATTCAAAGTGGCAGGGATTCCAACCGCGTAAAGCCGTCCGGCCATGGCACGATCTACGTGGCAGCTTTTATGAATCTTCACCGGAAGCGGTCTGGTAAAATAAAAGGCAAGGTACAGTACCAGTGTGACAACCTGACCAAGACCGGTTGCAAGTGCGGCTCCTTCAATTCCCATTTTCGGGAACGGTCCGATTCCGAAGATCAGAAGTGGATCCAGTACGATATTGAAAATACATCCGCTCATCATGCAGATCATGGACACGCGCATCCGTCCGACTGCCTGAAAAATTTTTTCCCAGGTAATTTCAAGAGAGATTACAATGGAAAATCCAAATGCGATCCGGGAGTAGGCATTTCCCATCTGAATAACGGTCACGTCTTTTGTAAAAATCTGTAAAAACAGCGGCATTACGGCAATTGTGACTACGGTAAGAACAATACCGTGGATGACAGAGAGAAAAAGTCCCTGTGTGGCAGCTGTATCCGCTTTTTTCTGATCCTGGGCGCCAAGGAAAAAGGCAATGGCAGCATTGATCCCGATTCCAAAGCCGACACCGACTGAGGTGATAAAATTTTGGATCGGGTAGACTAAGGACAGAGCAGTCATTGCTTCTTCACTGATCCGTGCAACGAAATAGCTGTCAACAATATTATAAAGAGAGTTGACCATCATTGAGATCACCATTGGCAGAGCCATGGAAAGCAGAAGCGGCAGAATCGGTTTTTCTTTCATGTAAGTCTGGTTCATAAACATTCCTCCTGATAAATATAAAGCATAAGGTACAAAATCTGTAAAAAAGGGCAGAAGCCCGATACATAAAAAGCCACATAACTGCCGCTGTCTGCAACAAGTTATGTGGCGAAAAGTAGACATCTATTTTGATATCCAGAAAAATCCACAAAGATTTTGGTATAAAATTACACAGATAATTATTTTAAAAATTTTCCTCCCATTTGTCAATATCTTTTTGAAAAAATAAAAATTAAAATATTGACAAAAAAGTAAGTCTAATCTAACATGAGTGTATGAAACATAACATTACTACGATGCGAGTAACTAAAGGAAGGAGTAGAGGAATGTTTTTAGAGATTAAGGGGATCAAAAAATCGTTTGGAACAGGCGACAGCCGGGTAAATGTTCTGAAAGGACTTGATCTGGAAATTGAAAGAGGAGAATTTTGTGTGCTTCTGGGACCATCCGGTTCCGGAAAATCAACTCTTCTGAATATTATAGGCGGCATTGATGGGGCAGATGAAGGAAGTATTACGATTGACGGAGAACAGCTGGAGGATATGACAGAGAAGAAGCTGTCACTGTACCGGAGAAAGCATTTGGGTTACATTTTCCAGATGTACAATCTGATTCCGAACCTGACCCTCAGGGAAAATATTGAGGTTGGTGCTTATTTGAGTGACCGTCCGCTGGATGTGGATGAACTGATGCACACACTGGGAATTTATGAGCATCAGAACAAGCTGCCAAACCAACTTTCCGGAGGACAGCAGCAGAGGACAGCAATCGGGCGTGCAATCGTGAAAAATCCGGATATTCTGCTCTGTGATGAACCGACAGGTGCGCTGGATTATAATACTTCTAAGGAAATCCTGAAGCTGATCGAGACCGTTAACCAGAAATATGGAAATACGATCGTGATGGTTACACATAATGATGCGATCAAGGATATGGCGGACCGGGTAGTAAAGCTGCGTGACGGTATGATTCGCAAGAATTATTGTAATGAACACAAGCTATCAGCAAGTGAGCTGGAATGGTAAGGAGGACGCGGGTTATGAAGAGTCCTTTAAGAAAAAGACTTCCACGGGAATTGAAAAGTGAGATTGGAAAGTATCTGGTGGTGCTGATTCTTATGATCGCAACGATCGGATTTGTATCTGGTTTTCTGGTTGCAGATGGAAGTATGCTGAAAGCATATAATGAAGGCTTTGAAAAGTACAAAATCGAAGATGGAAATTTCCGGATAAAGAAGAAAATCACGAAGTCGCAGAGGGAGAACATTGAGAAAAATGGTGTAACGCTGTATGAAAACTTTTATCTGGAAGAGGCCCTGGACAATGGAAGTACCATGCGTATTTTCAAAAACAGGGAAAAGATCAACCTGGTGTGCCTGATGGAAGGAAAGCTTCCTGAAAAAGCAGGAGAAATGGCAATTGACCGTATGTATGCGGACAATAATAAGATTTCTGTCGGAGATACACTGAAAAGTGGTTCACAAAAGTGGAAAGTCACAGGATTTGTGGCACTGTCTGACTATAGCTGCCTGTTCCAGAACAATAATGACAGCATGTTTGATGCAATCAAATTCGGGGTATCGGTTGTAACACCGGAAGAGTTTGAATCTCTGAATCAGGATAAGATTCAGTACAGTTATTCCTGGGTGTATGACAAAGAACCGAAAAATGAAAAACAGGAAAAAAAGATGTCGGAAGATCTGATGGAAGCACTAGGGGAAGAAGTCACTCTGGAGTCTTTTGTGCCACAGTATCTGAACCAGGCAATTACATTTACCGGTGATGATATGGGGAGTGACCGTGCAATGATCACAATGCTCCTCTATATGATCATTGTGATCATTGCGTTTGTATTTGGAATAACGATCAGCAATACGATCCGGAAAGAAGCAGGCGTGATCGGAACTCTGCGGGCTTCTGGGTATACAAGAAAAGAACTGATCGGACATTACATGGCACTTCCGGTGATCGTCACGCTGATCGGTGCGGTGATCGGAAATATTCTGGGTTATACAGCACTGAAAAAGGTATGTGCGGGGATGTATTATGGAAGTTATAGTCTGCCGACCTATGTGACAGCATGGAATGCAGATGCTTTCTGGATGACAACGGTAGTTCCGGTGCTGATCATGCTGGTGGTCAACTATGGAATCCTTCGTTACAAGCTGAGGCTTTCACCGTTGAAATTCCTGAGAAGAGATCTTTCTGGAAGCAGGCGGAAAAGAGCAGTCCGGCTAAGTCCGAAGCTTGGAATCTTCCATCGGTTCCGACTTCGTGTGATCTTCCAGAATATGAGTAATTACATCGTACTTTTTATTGGAATTATATTTGCGAATCTGCTTTTGTTCTTTGGGCTTTTGCTGCCATCAGTACTTTCGCATTATCAGCAGGATATCCGGAGCAATATGCTTGCAAAATACCAGTATATGCTGGAGGTTCCGGTAAGTGCGATGAGCGGAAACAAACTGGACAGTATGCTGGAGCTTTTACAGTTCTCTTATGGAACGAAGAAAACGGATAATGAAGATGCAGAAGTATTCAGTGCGTATTCACTTGAGACATTGCCAAGTAAATACAAAACAGATGAAGTGATTCTGTATGGAATTCAGCCGGACAGCAAGTATGTTGATGTGGATCTTATCGATGATGACGGAGTTTATATTTCCAGTGCTTATGCAGAAAAATTTCTGTTGGAGCCTGGGGATTCAATCACACTAAAAGAAAAATACGAAAAAACAAAATATACATTTAAAATCAAAGGAATTTACAACTACAGCGGAGGCGTCTGCGTCTTTATGTCAAAGGAACAGTTAAATGATACCTTTGATCTTGGAAACGATTATTACAGTGGATATTTTTCCAATTCGAAGATTAAGGATATTGACGGGAAATACATCGGTTCGGTGCTTGATCTGGAAGCACTGACAAAGATTTCGAGACAGCTGGATGTATCTATGGGAAATATGATGGGGATGGTCAATGCCTTTGCAATTGGAATTTACATGGTCGTGATCTATCTGTTATCCAAGATCATTATTGAGAAAAATGCACAGGCTATTTCCATGACGAAGATCCTGGGATATACCAATGGAGAGATCAGCAGGCTTTATATCTGGCCGACGACGATCGTGGTGGTCATATGTCTGCTTCTCAGCCTGCCGATTGAGAAAGCAGTTATGAATGTGCTGTTCCGGGAAATGATGCTGACGAGTATTTCCGGCTGGATCGCTCTTTGGATCGATCCGAAGATCTATGTGGAAATGTTTCTGATCGGGATCGGAACCTATGCAGTTGTGGCAATGATAGAATATCGAAGGATTAAACATGTGCCGATGGATGAGGCACTGAAAAATGTAGAGTAAGAGGCAGAAAATAAGAGAATTAAGGTACGGATCAGGGCAGACTAAGCTGCCCTGTAGATTGCCGGGACGATCTCGCGGAGGAGAGCAAGAAGCGCCTGGAACTGTGCGTGATGATAAATATTTTTCCGATAGACAGCACAGATGTCCCTGGTGTCATGAAAGTGATCCGGGGTGAAAAAATGAATATTCGGAAAGGAAGTTGTTCGTGCATAAATTTCCGGAAGAAACGTAGCACCCATCCCTCGTCTTGCAAGAGAAAAGGCAGTATTACTGCTGGTACAGATGCAGCGGATATTCGGATGGAAAGCGGCAGTCTCGCAGATCTTGCGGCTGATTTTTCCGAGATCGTGATCCTCTGAAAGAAGAATAAATGGAATTGCAGATAACGCAGGCAAATGAATTTGAGGAGTGGCAGAGATGTCCTCCTCTTTTTGTGATGGATCGGAAAAAGGACACAGAGAGTCAGGGATTGCCAGGACAAAACTTTCCTTTACCAGAAGCTCACTCTCATAATTGATAGTGTCCGGGCTGGAAATATCGAGAATCAGATCCAGCTTGTCCTCTTCCAGCATCTGCCGCAGGATATAGGTCGGCTGCTCAATGATCTGGATATCACAGTTCTCATACATGGAATAAAAGCGTTCCAGAACCGGTGCCAGAAGTCGTTCACTTCGGTGGGGACTGAGACCCAGCCGGATCAGTGTCCGGGAGCCGGAAACGATATCACCAAGCTTCCATTCCAACTGGGTATGAGAGTGGAGGGTAGAAATTGCCCATTCATAGAAAAGGGAGCCTGCATAGGTAAGCTTCATCTCGCCACGGTTCCGTTCAAAAAGAGGGATTCCGGTTTCTTTTTCCAGAGCCTGAATGCTTAAGGAAAGGGAAGGCTGGGAAATATAAAGCTTCTGCGCCGCTTTGGTGATACTTTTTTCTTCGGCAATGGTGATGACATACTGCAGCTGATTCCAGTTCATAAAAAATCCTCCATAGGTTTAAACTATATTTTTGATAATAAAACATATATTTTACTAATGTCAATAGAGATGATAAAGTAAAGAAACAGGAGGAAGAAGAGATGAGTAAAGAGAGAATCAAAAATGGACTGATGCTGTTTGCATTTTTCTTTAAGATAGGATGTTTTACATTTGGAGGCGGATGGAGCATTCTGGCGCAGATGGAGCAGGAGTTTGTAGATAAACGAAAGCTGATCACAAAAGAGGAACTGCTGGATATGGTTGCAGTTGGAAAGTCAGTTCCCGGAATTATGATCACCAATATCAGTATGCTGTTTGGTTATTATGTAGGTGGCTGGTTCGGAGGTGTCTGTGCAGTACTCGGAATGACCTGTCCGGCGGTTCTGATCCTGTCGTTTGTTACTGCATTTTATAAGGTGCTGAAAAGTAATGTCTGGTGCTATGCGGCACTTCGCGGAATCCGCTGTGCGGTAGTTCCGATTATGGAAAGTGCGGCACTTTCACTGGGGAAAGAAGCGTTCCGCAGAAAATCAGCAATCACGATCTGTGCGTTAGCACTGGCGCTCTGTGTATTTACGGATATCAGTAATGTGGTGATGATCGTAGCGGGAGTGATACTGGCGCTTTCTATAAGAGCGGTGAAAAAGACAAGAGGAGGACAGACGGCATGATCTATCTCAGACTTTTTACAGCGTTTATAAAAATCGGATTTACCAGCTTTGGCGGAATGTCGATGATCCCGGTTATTATGCAGGAGATGAAGGTCAATCAGTGGATGACGGCGGAGGATCTGACTAACTTGATCGCTATCGCAGAAATGACACCGGGACCGCTTGGGATTAACTGTGCGACTTTTGCCGGGATGCAGACGGCAGGTGTTCTGGGTGGGATTGCAGCGGTTATGGGCGTGCTGATGCCAGCTTATACGCTGACGCTTGGCGTAGCGGTGTGCTTTGCAAAGTTCCGTGGCAATGATATTATGAGCTGTATGTTAAATGTGATCAAGCCAATCTGCATCGCAATGATCCTTGCGGTGATTCTGGATCTGATGCAGGAAAATTATTTTCCGGATGCGAGGATTGACTGGTTTGGGTGCGGGATCGGAGTGGTGATGTTTTATCTGATATTGAAGAAGAACTGGTCAGTACCGAAGGTGATCACTCTTGCGGCGGTGTTTGGAATAGTTGGATATGGTGTGCTTGGGATTGGATAGATTTATAGATAGAACAGGAGAGTTATTCTTTTGCAAATTTGAAGATTTGTAAGAGGGTAACTCTCTTTTTGTTTCATAGGAAATTCCGAAGAAACTTCCTATGAAACAAAAGGCACTGCGTGCCGGAGAGGCACAATCTTTTTTAATGCGATTTTACATAACTATGATCATGGAAAAGAAAAAATGATAGAAGAAAGAAAATTTAACCTAAACTTAACATAGATTTGATTGGAATTGCATAGACCACAGATAAAATGGAAAATGAGCTGAAAGGGAAGACATCATTGTAAAAAGTAAGTTTAAAAGATATTAACAAACACAGGGTAAATTGAGAGAGGAATTAACATGAACGAGAAAATTCAGATCATTTTTGGACTGCTTGGCGGTCTGGCAGTTTTTATCTATGGAATGAATATGATGAGTGAATGTCTGCAAAAGGCGGCGGGCGATAAAATGAAAAGCATTCTTGCACTTCTGACGAAGAATCCGCTTCTGGGTGTGCTTGCCGGTGCGCTTACAACCGCGGTACTCCAGAGCAGCAGTGCGACGACAGTTATGGCGATCGGTTTCGTAAGTGCGGGACTGATGAACCTGCCACAGGCAATTTCCATCATTTTTGGTGCCAATATTGGTACAACCATGACAGCACAGATTATTGCGTTTAAGATCAGTGACTATATTTATGTGATTATTTTTATAGGATTTCTGATTTCATTTGTAACAAAATCAGAGAAAGTAAAAAGTATCGGCCAGACGATTTTTGCCTTTGGTCTTTTGTTCCTTGGAATTGAAACAATGGGAGATGTCATGAAACCATTGGCATCCAGTCCGGTATTCACAGACTTGATCGGACGGGTTGCACATATTCCGGTACTTGGTGTGGCAGTTGGTACAGTTATGACGCTGGTTGTACAGAGCAGTAGTGCAACGATCGCAGTCTTGCAGAACTTCGCTTCCCAGCCGGGACCGGACGGGGTTACGAGTATACTTGGGCTTGCAGGAGCAATCCCGATTCTTTTAGGTGATAATATCGGTACAACGATCACAGCACTCCTTGCCAGTATCGGACAGTCAAAAGATGCGAAGAGAACCGCTGTGGCGCATTGCATTTTTAATATTTCCGGTTGCGTTTTGTTTATCTGGTTCGTAAAACCATTTGCGGCACTGATCCAGAACATTTCGCCGAAAGGTCCGGAGATTGAAGTGATTTCCAGACAGATTGCAAATGCACATACTGTATTTAACATCACAATGACACTGATCTGGGTATGCCTGATTAAACTGATGGTGAAGATTGTCATGACACTGATCCCAGATGGCAAAAAAGGTGTTGAAGATCCAGGCAGCCCGATTTATCTGGATGAAAATATCATCAGTCAGCCGGCAGCAGCGCTGCAGCTTGTGGCAAAAGAGATTTTCCGTATGAGTGACCAGGTAAGAGATATTCTGAAGAAAACGATTGAGCTTGTGAAAAATGAAGAAGTGAAATCCATTGACGGTCTGAAAGAAAACGGAGAACAGGTTGAACGTCTTGGAAAGTGTATTACCGAATATCTTGCAGCTTTGTTTTCTTCGGGTTCATTGACCGAGCAGCAGGCAGCGCAGACGGCGAGCCTCATGTGTGTACTCAGCGATGTGGAACGTATGGGAACCTTAAGTGTGGAAATGGCAGAATGTATGTTGGAAAGATCAGACCGGAAGTATAAATATACACCGGAAGCGATGGATGAGCTGCAGAAGAGTTTGAAGGTACTGAATAAGATGTTCTGTGATTCTCTGAAGGCACTGCAGGGAGATGATGGTATCGAACCAGGCAAGATGATGAAGCGAAAGGATAAGCTTCTGGATCTGGATATCAAGATGCGGAAAGCGCATATTGAGCGTGTCAATAAAGGAAAATGTAAGGCAAGCCTTACTGCTCCGTTTACCAATATCCTGCATCTGATCGACCGTATGGGAAACAGTTGTATCAATCTTGCGGATGTGGCGGAAAGCGGAACAAGTATGAAATACTTTATGCTGGAAGAAAAATAAGAAGATGAAAAAATCCACGGACTTTAGAAGATTCAAAGTCCGTGGATTTTTTTAATCATGATATACGATTTTTCCACCACAGATCGTATACTTCACTTTGCCATACATAGGCGTTCCGGTAAATGGTGAGTTGGATGAAAGGGATGCATACTCGGTTGGAGTCCAACATTCGTTTTCATCGAAGATCACAAGGTCAGCTGCCTTTCCTTCGGCGAGCTGTCCGTATGGAAGGTGGTAAAGCTTTGCCGGATTGATGGTCATCTTTTCCAGAAGCTGAATAAGAGATAAATGTCCCGGTCTTACAAGGCTTGTGATGCCAAGGGCAAGGGAAGTCTCCAGACCGATGATTCCGCTTGGAGCTTCGGTGATTGGTTTTGCTTTTTCTTCTTTGCTGTGCGGTGCATGGTCGGTGGCAATCAAGTCGATGGTTCCATCTGCAAGTCCCTGTATAATCGCCTGACGGTCCTTTTCGGTACGGAGCGGCGGATTCATTTTCGCAAGTGTTCCATGCTCAAGGACTGCGTCTTCCGTCAGTGTAAAATGATGCGGTGTGGCTTCGGCGTGAAGTTTTGCACCCATTTTCTTATAAGTACGAACCAGATCGACAGAGATACCGGAGCTGATATGCTGGATTACAACATCGGCACCGGATTTCAGTGCCAGCATGCAGTCTCTTGCAACCAGAGATTCTTCTGCAATGGAAGGAGAACCGTAGATGCCAAGCGCATCGGATACCTTTCCGTGGCTGATTCCGTTGTTGCGGATGAAAGAAGGATCTTCTTCGTGAAGGCTGACCGGTACGTTAAGCTTTGCCGCCTTTTCCATTGCGTGGAAGCAGAATTCTGCGTTTAGAAGTGGGATCCCGTCATCGGTAAATCCACATGCGCCTGCTTCTTTTAAGGCGTCCATATCGGTTTCTTCCTGCCCTTTCAGGTTGCAGGAAATCGAAGCAGCCTGGAAGATACGGATCTTTTCTTTGGAAGCACGCGAAAGGTTGTCTTTGAGAACCGGAACAGAGTCCACAGTCGGGGAAGTATTTGCCATGCAGATCACGGAAGTAAAACCGCCTTTTGCAGAGGCAAGTGCGCCGGTGTGGATGGTTTCTTTATAAGTAAATCCCGGATCACGGAAATGAACGTGGGTGTCAATCAGTCCCGGTGCAACCACAAGCCCGGCTGCGTCAAGGACTTCCTCTCCTTCTTTTGTAATCAGGGATGCCATTTCTTTGATGATGCCATCTTCAATCAGAAGATCCATTTTTTCGGAAAGTCCGGAAGCAGGATCGATGACAAGTCCGTTTTTGATAATCATAGTAGTTAAGCCTCCTTGCAGGATATTAGTCTGCTTCTAGTATACGGGATGGGAAAAAGGTTTGTCAATGCGACAGGAGAAGTTGAGAAAATAAGACTGGCTACAGAATCCAAAAGAGATTTCAGTTTTGATGTATCCGATCTGGTATGTATCAAAATTGAAATCTTTTTTCTTTTATGCATGTCTCATATTCTTTTCAAGAGCAACTCTCTTCTTCCCAGTTGCACGGTAGAATTCCACGTGTTTTCCAAGAAAACTCTGGATGGCGGAAACGGTTTTTCCAGTCAGGAATGCACAGAAGACAGTGCCGATTCCGATGCCGTAGAATCCGTGGAGGATTGTAAGGGAAAGAACCACAGTAGTCGTCAGACAGGTGAGATCGAAGGTTGTCTTAACGATTTTATAGTTCTTTTTTACAATACCGGACAGATCGCGAGGGAAGATATCTGTCGGGATGATTGGAAGCATACAGTTGTTGGCAAGGCAGATACCGAAGCACACCAGTAAGAATCCTGCCAGGAAATAAATCGTGTGAAGAGGCAGGGAGTTCGGCAGAGCCTGGATCCATGCGTTGTGTACGTCGATCATTTTTCCAAATCCGATTCCGACTACGAAAGAGAAAAGGTAGCCGGGGCAGAATGAACGCTTGAGGATCATCAGTGTAATGACAAGCAGTGTCTGGAAAATATAATTCCATGTTCCGAAACTGAACACCGGGAAGGCGATGTTAAATACAAGCGGCACTGAGGAGATCGTTGAGATCCCGAATCCGCTTTTTGACATCAGATCCACGCCGAGTGAATTGATCAGCAGGACGATGAGCAGAGCGATTTCTCCGGCCAGATGAAATTTTTTCTTATTCATAGGTACAAATCCTTCTTTTCTGATAGATAATAATTTACAAAAATTTTATATTTAAGCTGTTTCTCATTATAATGAAGAAAACTGATAAAAACAAATGATTATTTTGAATAAACTGATTCTAAAATAGAATGAAATATGCTAAGATAATGGCGAGTAAAGAGTTGATTTTGAAAAATAAGATGACTGCGGAAGATAAAAGAGGGAATATATGAATATCGAATATTTAAAATATTTTTCAGAGCTGGCAAAAATCCAGCATTACGGAAAGGCGGCAAAGGCACTGAATATTTCACAGCCGGGACTCAGTCATGCGATCAAGTCGCTGGAAGAAGAGTACGGAGTTCCGCTGTTTCAAAAAGAAGGGCGAAATGTGAGCCTGAGTCATTACGGCAAAGAGCTGATGAAGGATGTGGATGAAATTCTGGGAGCGTATCTTCGTCTGGAAGAGCGGGCGGCAGGACTTCGGACGGAAGAGAAAACGGTGCGGATCGGCAGTGTGTATCCTCTGGCACCGGGGACGATTCCACATATGCTGAAAGAGTTTGGGGCGACATTTCCATTTATCATCTACAATCGGATGACACCGGAGATTGCAGAAGGACTTTTGGATGGAAAATATGATATCGGCTTTTGCTCGGATCTTTTGAAATCGGATGAGATCGAATATTATCCGATTCGGGATTCATATATCGCAGTAGTGGTTCCGAAGGGACATCCGCTTGAAAATAGAGAACGGATCAGTCTGAAAGAGACAGCCGGATACCCACAGATCATGTTTTCCAAGACCAGCGGTTTCCGTACTCTGCAGGAGCAGATTTTTGCAGAAGAAGGAATTAAGGTAAAGCCGGTATGTGCTGCGGAAGAGATTGAAGTTATCACAGGACTTGTGGAGAATGGGTTCGGGATTTCCGTATTGCCGTATATGGATATCGTGCGGCTGCATAATGTGGTGACGATTCCGGTGAAGACTTCAGGGTGGAATTCCAAATTCTACATTGCGAGAAGAAAGTATGGAATCCGCTCAGAGCAGGAGGAGGCATTTTTTCAGTACTGGAAGAAAAAACATCATTAAAATTCATTAAGAATCCTTGCACTTACAGAGAAAAAAAGTCTATAATCTGTTTTATGAAATATCGTTGTGAAAATCAAATGGGAGGTTACACAGGATGATAGAACAGATTGTAGAGTATAATAAGAAATTCGTGGAAAATAAAGGCTATGAGCCGTACCTGACCAGCAAGTACCCGAACAAAAAGCTTGCCGTACTGACCTGTATGGATACCCGTCTGACAGAGCTTCTTCCGGCGGCGCTGGGACTGAAAAACGGAGATGCAAAGATCATCAAGAATGCAGGTGGAGTCATTACACATCCATACGGAAGTGTGGTCAGAAGCCTTCTGGTTGCCATTCTGGAGCTTGGTGTGGAGCAGGTTATGGTCATTGGACATACGGATTGCGGTGTGCAGGGAATGGATGGAAATGAACTGTTAGGAGAACTGGTAGAGCGCGGAATCGACAAAGAACATATTGATATTGTAAGACACAGTGGAATTGATCTGGAAAAATGGCTGGGTGGATTTGAATCGGTGGAGAAGTCGGTAGAAGAGACTGTGTATACACTGAAGACACATCCATTGATGCCGAAGGATATTGAGATCAAGGGATTCATTATGGATTCGGAGACCGGAGAGCTTACGGAAGTGTAAGGAAAACAAAGTTGCCTTGTAGGTCTTTGTTATGAGATTTTCAAGGGTAAATGGAAATAGCCGCCAACTACAATAGCTGACGGCTGTCATATAAATAGCTGTTACTATATAGGGGAGCCGCTTGCGGTTTCCCTTCTTTTCATTTCATAGGAAATTCCGAAGGAACTTCCTATTCATTTACAGTGGTATAATCTGAAGAATCACACCAATAACGATCATAATCACACTGATTGCCCAGTACCACGGAATACTGAACTTCATATGATCTTTCAGTTCAACATTGGCAAGACCGGTTGCCAGATAGGTGGCGGGAACCAGAGGGCTTACCATAAGAGCAAGATTTTTACCGATTACCATAGTAAGTGCAGTACTGAGTGCATCTACACCATAGCTCTGCCCAACTTCCTGATTTCGGGAATTCACATTGGAACGAATGGATACATTGTAGTCAAAGATGCAGAAGGAACGATCATCATGCATCCGAAGAAAGAACAGTGGGGAATTCCGGTTATTGCAGGAAGGAAGAAAATGTATCCGGATCTGGATTACTCCAGTCTGGAGAAGATGATTGAGGATCAGAAGAAGAGAAAAGAAGGTATTTCTCATTATTATTCGTATTGGTGGACAAATGAAGAACGTCCGAGAGTACAGAAAATCAGTGCATATTCTCCGGTTCAGATCGGAGACAGCTTCTGGGTAGTCAGTGCGGTGATCGACTACGATGATCTGTACGAACCGATAGCTGAAAGTTTCTTGAAAATGGTATGTATTTTTGTTGGTATTTTGTTGGCTGCCGGTATTGCGGTTGTCTTATTTGGCAGAGTGATGCGTGATATGAGAAGAGCTGTGCGGGAGATCAATGATCTGAAAGAACTGAATGAGCAGTTGGAAAAAATGCATCGGAGTGAGCAGAGTATCGCACATCAGCAAAGACTTCAGATCATGGGAACTATGATAGGTGGTATCGCACATGAATTCAATAATTTTCTGACTCCGATCATGGGATATGCAGAGCTTCTGATGATGGAACTTCCGGAAGGATCAGAAGAACAGGACAGTGCAAAAGAAATTCATGACGCGTGCAGAAAGGATGATGGAATCTGTCTGCACGCCTCTGATCCATATGGAAAGTGAGTTTCGGGTAGATGATGAAATGATCCTTGGAAATGCGACACAACTGAACCAGGTGCTTTTAAATGTCTGCGTTAATGCGGTGCATGCGATTGGAAAAAATCAAGGAAATATCAGAATATCCTGCCATTCAGAAGAAAAAGAAAAACTGGCTCAGGGAGTGATTGAAAAGCTTTCGGATGTATGGAAAAAGTATATCCATATCCAGGTGAAAGATAATGGGTGTGGAATGGATAAAGAGACGCTGCGTCAGATTTTTGATCCATTTTTCACAACGAAAAAAGGGGGAGAGGGTACCGGACTGGGACTGGCACTTGCGGAGCAGATTATTACTTCACATAAGGGATATATTTATGCAGAGAGCAAAAAAGGAGAAGGAAGTACCTTTCATATCTACCTTCCGGTACTGGATACAGAGCATATGCCACAGATTGTGCAGAATATTCCCAGAAAGGATTATCGGATCGTGGTGGCAGATGACAATGCAAAGGTATTGCAGCTGCTGAAAAAGAATTTTGAGAAGATCGGGATCCAGATTCAGACCTGTATGAAAAGAGAAGAACTGCAAAAATGTCTGGAACAGCAGCAGGCAGATGTGCTGGTAGTAGACGAGACGATGGAGGATTGCAGTGGAGTGGATTTCTGTATGTCGCTTGCAGGCAGATATCCGGACATGCTGAAGCTTATTATTATTGATGGAGTCAATCGTGAGATGGCAGAGGCCCGGCAGAAAGGAATCATTGACGGATATGTAGAAAAACCGGTATCGGATACCGCGATTCTTGAGGCAATTCGGAATTGTGCCAGCCAGCCGGTATAAGAAAAAAGACGCAGATATCTGTAAGGTGTAAGATAAGACAAACCCAACCTTAATACTTTTAAAGATTTACCTTAACAAAATGTAAGGAGGAATCTGTAAGAGTGTAAGGTTGGGTTTTTATAATGGAATCATCAAATAAATGGTACGAAAAAGTACCCGTACAAAAGGAAGGAGAAAATACCATGAGTGAAGCAATGCTTGCCTTATTGGGATTTGCAACCATCATTATTGTGATTGCGTTGCTCTTAAGAAATGTAACGGTACCGGCTCTTGCATTTGTCAGTGTATCAACTGTAACAGGTGCGATCCTTGTAGCAACCGGAACATTTACGATTGAAGAAATGGGGGAATTTGTAACAGCCGGTGTAGCAGGAGTACATGGTACTGCAGCACTGTTTATCTTCTCTGTACTTTTCTTTGGAATTATGACAGATGTAGGAATGTTCGACAAGATCATCAATGCATTGATGAAGAAAGTCGGAAGTAATGTAGTCGGTGTTGCCATGATGACTTGTATCATTGCTATGATCGGACATCTGGATGGAGGCGGTGCCTCTACATTCCTGATCACAATTCCGGCAATGCTCCCGGTTTACAAACGTCTGAATATGAGACCGACAACTCTGATGCTCATCTGTGTATCTGCAATGGGTGTTATGAACCTTCTGCCATGGGGCGGACCGACAATGCGTGCGGCTACTGTCCTTGGAATTGAACCAAATGCACTGTGGAAACAGATCATTCCAATGCAGGTTGTAGGTATTTTTATTGCACTTGGAACAGCATTTATCTGGGGAAATATCGAAAAGAAGAGAGGTGCAGGCACTTCTTCAGCAGAAAAGATCGAGTATGGCGGAATTGAAGATGAAGCCGTAACAGATGATGAAAAGAATGAGCTTGCAAGACCGAAACTCTTTGTATTCAATGTAATCGTAACACTGGTAGTGATCGTAAACCTGGTTCTTGCAAAGGTACCGTCTTACTATATCTTTATGGTAGGATGTGCAGTAGCACTTTTTGTAAACTACCCGGGTGCAAAAATGCAGGGTAAGATTATTAAATCCCATGCAGGTCCGGCACTTACCATGGCATCTACGATTCTTTGTGCAGGTGTATTCCTTGGAGTGATGCAGCAAACAGAGATCATGACTCATATGGCTAATGTACTTGCAAACGTAGTTCCACAGTCTATGGGAAGATTTTTACCGCTAATCGTAGGTCTGGTATCTGTACCGCTTACACTGATGTTTGATACCGATTCCTTCTTCTTCGGAATGCTTCCGGTACTGATCGGAATCGGAAACGAATTCGGTGTAAATCCGGCACATATTGCCATTGCAATGGTTGTTTGCCGTAACTGTGCAACTTTCATCAGCCCGGTTGTTCCTGCTACTTTCCTTGGAACCGGACTTGCCGGTGTGGAGATTAAAGATCACATCAAGAACAGTTTCTTCTGGATCTGGGGTGTAAGTATTATCTGTCTGATCTCAGGTATAATTCTTGGAGTTATCAAATTCTAGTTAGATAAATAAAAAGATTCTGTATTTCATGTGATTTGTACATGGAGTACGGGATTTTTTTGGATATGCATATAAAATGGTCTGATGATTGAAATGCAACGAAAGTGCTCGAAAATGTTATGCAGGGTATAAGATTTCAGGAAAATGTGATAGAGTTATTTTACTTCGATTTAGTTCTAAAATCGAAAAAGTATCTAATTAACCATAATCAGAAGGTATCTCATTTTCGGTGCTCAATTTTCGAGTAAACTCCCGACAATGAACAAAGCAAAAGAAAATATAGAAGTATGGGAGTTTGCCTTTACAAAGGATGACAGTATGTTAAAATATTTATAGTAGAAAAGTCAGAATGAAACTGGGATCATCCAGTGGATGCGATTTATGAGCGGAAAGAACAGAAAGGATTTTGCAAAGATGGCAGAGCAAAATGAATATATTAAAGAAGCTTATGAATGTCTGGAGAAGATGAGTGCAGATGAAAGAAAAAGAAGAGAATACGAAGAAAGACAAAAAATTTTGTGGGATCATAATTCGTTTATGAAAAGTGCAAAAATAATTGGGATACGAGAAGGTCGTGAAGAAGGGCGTAAAGAAGGACGTAAAGAAGGGCGTAAAGAAGGGTACAGGGAAGCATTAGTTTCAATTGTTATAAAAAAATTGCAAAAAGGGATGTCAGCAGAGGAAATTGCAGATTTTCTGGAAGAGGATGTCTTGACGATACAGAGAATCTATGATATTGCCAATACCTATGCACCGGAATATGATATAGAAAAAATAGTACAAAAGTTGGAAAACACATCGGGAATGAAACAAAAGTAAGAAAAGAGTAAGGGGCTGTCGGGAAATAGATAGTTCCAAAGCAGGGAGGGTATGACTCACAACG
>SAMEA3387450__coassemble_1480_pt1 | contig 22336 bp, 25 predicted proteins | sample SAMEA3387450__metabat2_low_PE_003 | metagenome-assembled genome bin SAMEA3387450 (sample SAMEA3387450) | Felis catus | biome: Faeces | place: United Kingdom | collected 2012
GGATAATTCCTTACTGGATGTAAGGGGATTAACCATAAATATATTGTAGTAGAATGAGGGAAAAGGAAAATGGATAAAGAGAAAAATACAAAAGCAGTGAGTGAGGAAAATATTTACTGTCTGAATGGAAGAGTGCCGGTAAAAAAGGCGATTCCGTTCGGACTACAGCATGTTCTGGCAATGTTTGTGTCGAATTTGGCACCGGTGCTGATCGTGTGCAGTGCGGCATTTGTGAGAGGATCGGAGAATCACTTAAGTGCTGCGGAAATTACGCAGCTTCTGCAGTGCGCGATGTTTGCAGCGGGGATCGGGACCTGTCTGCAGCTTTACCCGGTATGGAAGATTGGCTCCAGGCTTCCGATCGTTATGGGAGTCAGTTTTACCTTTCTTGGTAGTCTGCTGATGATCTGTACCAATCCGGAACTTGGATATGAAGGGATGGTAGGTGCGGTGATCGCCGGAGGTATTTTTGAGGGACTGGTAGGAATGAGTGCCAAATACTGGAAACGGCTCCTGACACCGGTAGTATCGGCATGTGTGGTGATTGCGATTGGGCTTTCCCTCTTGTCGGTAGGAATGGATTCCTGGGGCGGTGGAAATGGAGCAGAAGATTTTGGAGCGTGGTATCATCTTCTGGTCGGATTTTTCACACTGGTTGTGTGTCTGGCTGCCCGTTATCTGTTAAAAGGTGTATACAAGAACCTGAATGTACTGGTTGGTCTGGTCTGTGGGTATCTTCTGTCCATTATATTTACTGTGGCAGGGAGTGCACCGATGGTTGATTTTTCAGGAATTACAAAGACGATCGAGCAGGTTGGTGTATTCAGCCTTCCAAAGCTTGTATTTTTTACTTCCCATAAACCGGTTTTTGATCTGGGAGCATTCTTTACTATTGCAATTGTATTCCTGGTATCGGCAGCGGAGACAACGGGTGCAACTACTGCAGTGTGTACCGGTGCACTTGGACGGGATATCAAGATGGAGGAACTGCAGGGGTCTCTTGCCGTGGATGGATTTTCCAGTGCGATTTCAGGATGCTTTGGATGTCTGCCGCTTACTTCTTTCAGTCAGAATATCGGGCTCGTCACTATGACGGGAGTTATCAACCGTTTTACGATTCTGATGGGGGCTTTGATTTTGATCCTTGCTTCTCTGTTCCCGCCGCTTGGAGCTTTTTTCAATTCGCTTCCGCAGGCGGTACTTGGAGGATGTACGGTTATGATGTTCGGATCGATCATGTATGAAGGAATCAAGATGCTCAAAGGGTGTGTGTTTGATGATAGAACTATGATCATCGTATCGCTGGCATTCTGTATCGGTGTCGGACTGACACAGACTTCCGGAAACTTCTTTTCCGCATTTCCGAAGGAGGTAGGAGATATTTTTAATGGAAATGCAGTTGCAGGGGTGTTCGTGGTGTCATTGATCTTAAGTATCTGCCTTCCGAAGAAAAAAACAACAGATTTGTAAAATGTGATAAAAATAAGTCAATCAGAAGGAAGAGATGAAAGAGGATGAGTTCTTTTTAAGTGTGGAAGTGACCAGTTTCAGAAGCTTGTTCATTATATTTGACCGGCTTGGAAGTATTTGCTGCATAGAGCATTGGAATCAATGTAACAGCGTCCTGGAATTGCTGCATTTCTTCTGGTGAAAATCCGGTTGTGCCGCATACCAGGACTTTTTGGTGTTTCACTGCGAGGGAGAGTACCTCCAGACTGGTTTCTCTGGTAGAAAAATCGATGATGACTTGACCGGATCCGCACCGAATGTTCAGTAAGCTATGATTCCAATTGTAAGAACTAAAAAATCATGCTATACTTACGGCAGATGAAAAACTGACAGGATAAGACAACAAAGGAGAGGCACATGAATTCTAATTTTGAATATTATAAAGTTTTTTATTATGTGGCGAAGTATGAGAACCTTACAAAGGCATCCAGCGTTCTGAAGACGAGCCAGCCGGCGGTGACGAGAACGATACACAACCTGGAAAATGAACTGGGATGTCGGTTATTTACCAGAAGCAAATCCGGCATGAAACTGACACCGGAGGGAAGAACCTTTTACAGCTATGTATCGGCAGGGTGCGCCCAGTTTTTTAAAGGGGAAAATGATCTGAGCAATCTGATCAGTCTGGAGAACGGGACAATCTATATCAGTGCGACTGAGACAGCCTTGCACTGCTTCCTGTTCCGGGCAATGGGAGAGTTCAACAGCATTTATCCGAACGTACATTTCAAAATCTTAAATAACAGTACCATGGACTCGGTCAACGCGGTAAAAGAAGGAAAGGTAGACCTTGCATTTGTGTCAACGGATCTGCAGGTAAATAAGCCGCTCAGGATGAAGAAACTGCGGGAATACCATGAGGTGCTGATCGGCGGCAGTCGTTACATAGAATTAAAAGGAAGAAAGATTTCATTGGAGGAGCTTTCGGCTTATCCTTGGATCAGCCTGACTTCGGAGGCACTGACCAGAAAATTCCTGAATAATTATTTTGCAGATCATGGTCTGCAGTTTTTGCCGGATATGGAGCTTGCGACGACAGACCTGATCTTGCCGGCAGTCCGTCACAATCTTGGAATTGGATTTGTCCCGGAAGAATTTGCCGAAGAAGAGAAGAAGGCGGAAAATGTATTTGAAATCGAAGTGGAAGAGAAGCTTCCGACCAGAAATATTATTCTGATCTATGATACTGAGTATCCTCAGAGTATTGCATCGAAGGAGTTTCAGAAGTTTCTGAGCAGTCAGAAGAACTAAAGAAGAAATAGATTTTCAAAGTGGATTGTGCAAATCGGTATCCTTTGTAGCCGGGATGTGTATCTGCAAAGAAAAATATAAGGAGAATGCCCCGGAATTTTTTATGTGTGGATCATAAAGTTCCGGAGCATTTTTATATTTGTAAGTATAAAGTTATAAAGTAGAATTTTGGATTAGAAAACGATTGATATTATTTATGCCATTCCCAGTTTCTGATTTCTTCCAGATCCTGTCCATATTCAGCGATGTACTGCTTGTGCTCAACCAGTTTGTCGTTCATCTTCTGAATCAGGAATGATCCCTTATTGCCAAGCTGTGGCAGATGCATGATTGCATCTTTTACAAGGTTGAAACGGTCAATCTGGTTCTGTACACGCATGTCAAATGGAGTAGTGATCGTACCTTCTTCCTGATATCCATGAACAGAAATGTTGTGGTTGTGACGTTCGTATGTCAGCTCATGAATCAGTGTCGGATATCCGTGGAATGCAAAGATAACCGGTTTATCTTTTGTGAAGATTGCATCGTATTCTGCATCACTTAATCCGTGTGGATGTTTGTGGTCTGATTCCAGTTTGAACAGGTCAACTACATTGACAACGCGGATCTTGAGCTCTGGCATTTCATCACGAAGGATAGTAACAGCAGCCATAACTTCAAGAGTAGGAGTGTCACCGCAGCAAGCCATAACAACATCTGGTTCTTCACCGCAGTCATTACTTGCCCATTCCCAGATACCGATACCCTGTGTACAATGCTTTACAGCCTGTTCCATAGTCAGCCACTGGCAGCTTGGATGTTTAGATGCTACGATTGCATTGACATAGTTCTTACTCTTGATGCAGTGGTCGAAGCATGAGAGTAAGCAGTTTGTATCCGGTGGTAAATACATGCGGACAACGTCTGCCTTTTTATTGGCAATGTGATCCAGAAATCCTGGATCCTGATGTGTAAATCCGTTATGATCCTGTTGCCATACATTAGATGTCAGGATAAAGTTCAGCGAAGCGATCGGCTGTCTCCATGAAAGCTGGTTGCAGACCTTCAGCCATTTTGCATGCTGTGCTGCCATAGAGTCAACGATACGGATGAATGCTTCATAGCTTGCAAAGAATCCATGACGTCCTGTCAGAAGATATCCTTCCAGCCATCCTTCACACATATGTTCACTTAACATACCGTCCATGATACGTCCGTCTCTTGCAAGGCAGTCATCAGTGTCAAGCAAGTCTGCCTGCCAGTCACGTTTCTGTTCTTCAAATACTTTGTACAGACGGTTGGACATACTTTCATCTGGTCCGAAGATACGGAAGTTCTTACTGTCTTCATTTAATTTGAAGATGTCGCGGATGTATCCGCCAAGTTCGATCATATCCTGTGCTTTTGTCTTGCCAGGTTCTACTTCGATTCCGTATGAGCGGAAATCCGGAAGACGAAGGTCTTTCAGAAGAAGTCCGCCATTTGCATGCGGGTTTGCACCAAGACGGGCATCTCCCTTTGGAGCAAGTTCTGCAAGTTCCGGAATCAGATGTCCTTTTTCATCGAAGAGTTCTTCTGCATGGTAGCTTTCCAACCATTCTTTCAGAAGGTCAAGATGTTCTGGTGATTCCATAGAAAGCGGTACCTGATGTGCACGGAAAGATCCTTCAATCTGAAGTCCGTCAACAACCTTTGGTCCTGTCCATCCCTTTGGAGTACGAAGAACGATCATTGGCCAGAACGGACGGGTAGGATCATTGTTTTCACGGGCATTTTTCTGGATTGCTTTGATTTCTTCGATGCAGGCATCCATAGTTTCAGCCATTTTTCTGTGCATAGTCATCGGATCGTCACCTTCTACGAAGTAAGGTTTCCATCCGCAGCCCTTGAAGAAGTTTTCCACTTCCTCATGAGAAATACGTGAGAAAATGGTCGGGTTACTGATCTTGTATCCGTTCAGATGAAGGATTGGAAGAACAGCACCGTCTGTGATCGGGTTCAGGAATTTGTTGGACTGCCATGAAGTAGCAAGCGGTCCTGTTTCAGCTTCACCGTCACCGACAACAACTGTAGCGATAAGATCCGGGTTGTCCAGAACAGCACCAAAGCCGTGAGCAATTGAATATCCAAGTTCTCCACCCTCATTGATAGAACCTGGTGTTTCTGGAGCACAGTGACTCGGAACTCCGCATGGGAATGAGAACTGCTTGAACATTTTCTTCATGCCTTCCTCATCCTGGCTGATGTTCGGATAAACTTCACTATAAGAACCTTCCAGATAAGTGTTGGCGATCAGGAAATTTCCGCCATGTCCCGGACCGGAAAGAAGAATCATATCCAAATCATAACGTTTGATGACACGGTTGCAGTGTACATAGATGAAGTTTTGTCCAGGTACGGTTCCCCAGTGTCCGACGATTTTTTTCTTGATCTGATCCATGGTCAATGGCTTTTTCAGAAGCGGATTATCAAGAAGGTATAACTGACCGGCTGACAGGTAGTTGGCAGCACGCCAGTAGGCATTCATTTTGTTGAGCAGTTCATCAGATAATGGCTGCTTTTCAAGACATAATTTATTGTCTTCCATTTTAGTACCTCTCTCTTTCTCTAGTTCATTTTTGTTATTTTTTTAACTGGGTTCATCATATCATGAGTAAAAGATAACGTAAAATAGCAATAATGAATTATATTCATATCAAAATGTTATGGATAGGAAGAGGGGAGTTCCTTAATTTCGTAATAGGTGGTAGACAGTGTGAAAAAATTGAAGTATTATTATGAATAACTGTTTTTATGTAAGATTTTTGAATAAAGCGTTTAAAATGTAATGTTTTGACAGAGAAAAACAGTGTATATAATGTAGATTGACAGTTTTTTAGTGAGGGAGAATTTATTATGAAGACTACTCTGATTATTATGGCAGCAGGAATCGGTTCAAGATTTGGAACAGGAATCAAGCAGCTCGCCAAGATGTCTCCGAATGGGGAGATCATTATGGATTACTCCATTTATGATGCAAAAGAAGCTGGTTTTGACAAGGTTGTATTTATTATCAGAAAAGATATTGAAGAAGAATTCCGTTCTGTAATCGGGAATCGTATCGGAGATCAGATCGAGGTGGAATATGTATATCAGGATCTTGCAGATATTCCAGCTGGTTTTGAAGTTCCGGAGGGACGTACCAAACCTTGGGGAACCGGTCAGGCAGTCCTGTGTTGTAAAGATGTAGTAAAAGAACCGTTTGTGATCATCAATGCAGATGATTATTATGGAAAGGAAGCGTTTAAGCTTCTCCATGATTACTTGATTGCGCACGCAGAGACAGCAGATAAGATGCAGATGGGAATGGCTGGTTTTATTCTGAAGAATACGGTTAGTGAAAATGGAATAGTTACCCGCGGCGTATGTGTGGTAGATGAAAATGGAATGCTTGAACAGATCCATGAGACGACTGGAATCAGTATCCAGGCTGACGGGGTACACTGCGACAGCGAAGCGGTTCAGAAATGGATCACACCAGATTCTAATGTATCCATGAATATGTGGGCTGGTTATCCGGATTTCATTCAGGTTCTGGATGAGAGATTCGCAGAATTTTTAAAAGATGAAGCAGGAGATCCTTTGAAAAAAGAATATCTTCTTCCAAATATTGTAGGAGATCTTTTAAAAGAAGGAAATGTGGATGTAAAGGTTCTGGAAACACACGATAAATGGATCGGTATTACTTATAAAGAAGATACAGAACTTGCACAGGCCGGATTCAAGAAGATGACAGAGGATGGCGTTTATCCGGAAAAATTGTGGAATTAAACGGATCCTGGAAGTAAAAAACAGAAGAGGAAAGAAAAATATGAATGAATTAAAACGGTTAGAGGCACAGAGAGATGACGAGATCGAGATTGATCTTGGCGAGATCTTTCATTTATTGCTGAATAAATTATGGGTGATTATTCTGTGCTTTATCGTAGGTGGAGTGATTGGGTTTGCCGGAACAAAGATTCTGGTGACACCGCAGTACTCAGCTTCATCGATGATTTACATTTTACCAAAGACAAGAAGCGTGACATCCCTTGCGGATATCAAGATGGGTTCACAGCTGACTTCGGATTTTGGAATCCTTGCAAAAAGCCGTCCGGTTATTGAAGAGGTCAATAAAAATCTGAAACTGGACTATTCATATGAACAGCTTGCTTCGATGGTACAGGCAACGAATCAGTCAGATACACGAATCCTGCGCTTTACAGTGACAGATACTGATCCTATTGAAGCAAAGAAGATTGCAAATGAGCTTGCGAATGTTGCAGCAGAGCGTGTAGCTTACGTTATGTCCAGCGACAAACCGAAGATCGTGGAAGAGGCGGCTGTTCCGAAATCCCCATCTTCACCAAACACAAAGAAGAATGCAAGTGTCGTGGCTCTTGTGTTTGCTTTTGCGGCAGCAGCAATCATTGTACTCAGATATTTGCTGAATGATACGATCCAGAATGAAGATGATGTAAAAAAATATCTTGGACTTCATATGCTTGCAGCGATTCCGACAGAAAAGAGAAAATCGATTTGAAAGACAGGACAAGAAAGATTATTGTTGCGGTGTTGCTTGTGATAGCAGTCTGCTGTGCAGGTTATCTGATTTGGTGTTACGCCACGGCGGCAAAGACGAAGCAGTCGTATGATGATGCAAAAAAGCTGGTAACGGAAAATGTGAAACCGTCAAAAACAGATAGTGATGACGGAGAGCAGACAAAGCCGGAGATACCGGTTGATTTTACTGCTCTTCAGGAAAAAAATCCGGACATTTACGCATGGATTAAAATTGATGGAACAACCGTTGATTATCCGGTTTGCCAGAATAATAAGGATGACTGGTAATCGTGATACTTGCAATTATCTGCGCAGGGCTGTTGGCAGGTGTCGTTTATACGGTTACAAAAGGGAAAAGCGGTACGCAGAAAAAACAGGAGGCATCGGCAGAAGCGGGTGCAGACGAAACGGAATCACAGTCCGGAATCATCGGAGAAGACGGAAAGAAATACAAACAGACATTAAGACTGAAGCAAAATTGAAAGAAGTACTTGGAAGCGATTTTAATGCGAACATGACAGTTGCTGATATTAAGGAAGTTACAGCACCGGAAGGAGCTAAATTCCCACTTAAGATCACATTTGCAATGAAAGGCGTAACAGCTTCTTCTAAAGTTCAGATTCTGCATTATGATGCAGAAAAAGCAGCTTGGGAGAAGATTGATACAACTGTTGCAGATGGAACAGTAACAGGTACATTTAGTTCACTGTCACCGGTTACAAGCGCAACAGCTGTATCAGCAGTTGCAGTACTTGGACTGGCAGCAGTAGCAGCATTTGGTCTTAAAAAGAAAGTTGTTAGATAATTTACAAACATATGTTGAAAGCACTTCTTTGTGGCGGTAGTCACCGTGAGGGGCGTTTTCTTTTTGACAGGAGAGATACGTTTTGATGTTGGTAGATATTCATTGTCATATTCTCCCGGGAGTGGATGATGGGGCACCGGATATGGAGACTTCCAGAGCAATGATACGGGATGCCTATGAGCAGGGAGTACGTTATATCATTGCGACTCCGCATTATAGACCGGAGATGTTTGAGCCTTCCATGAAAAAGGTGATCCGGGTATACCATGAACTTCGCGATTATGCTGAAGAAGTTGGAATTGGACTGAGGCTTGGCTGCGAGTATTACCGGAATGAGCAGATGATCCGGCATCTTGATAAGAAGCTTCGACCGACGATGCTTGGAAGCAGGTATGTTTTGACAGAGTTTTCAACCAATGACAGTTTTGTCACGGTCCGTAATTACATTTATGAGCTGATCACCAAGGGATATCGACCGATCGTTGCACATGTTGAAAGGTATTTTTGCTGTCAGGAACCGGAGAGAATCCAGAAACTGAAAAAACTTGGAGCACAGATCCAGATAAATGCAGATTCCGTATTGGGATATGAAGGACATACGATTAAAAAGTTCTGTGCCGGCCTGATGAAAGATGATCTTGTGGATTTTATAGGATCAGATGCACACAATCTGGAGGGGCGGAAGATGAACCTCGGGAAGTGTGCCACTTACGTCAGAAAAAAGATGGGACAGGATTATGCGGAAGAGATTTTTGTAGATAATCCAAGACGGATATGGAAGAGCAGATAAAGAGATTCAGATAGCCCCGCGTGGGGAAGAAAGCAGGTGTTTTGTTGAAAAAGGTTAATTTATCGATTGAAAAGAAAAGCTACGGGGTGCGTGAATCAATCCGGACATTGCGTACCAATCTGCAGTTTTGCGGAGATGATAAAAGAGTCATTCTTGTAACAAGCTGTGTGCCGAGAGAGGGGAAAAGCTCTGTTTCTGTTGCGCTGGCAGAATCAATTGCAGACATGGGAAAATCTGTTATTCTTGTTGATGCGGATATCAGGAATTCTGTTATGGCATCGAAACTTCAGATTACCGGTGCAGATAAAGGGCTGTCACACTTCCTCTCCGGACAGTGTGTGCTTGCAGATGTGATTATGGCGACAAATATTCCGAAATTTCATATTCTTCTTTCCGGACCGGAGGCTCCGAATCCGACAGAGCTTCTGGAATCCGAACGTTTTACTGGTATGCTGGAGTCCATGAAGAATGTCTATGATTATATTATCATTGACTGTCCGCCGCTTGGTCTTGTTATTGATGCGGCAATCATCGGACATCAGAGTGATGGCGCGATCATTGTTGTCGAAGCAGGTAAGGTCAAATACCGTCTGGTGCAGAATGTAAAAGACCAGCTGGAAAATTCGGGAGTGTCCGTTCTTGGTGTTGTCCTTAACAAGGTAGAGCGTAAGAACCAGAAGGGATATTATAACAAATATTATGGCTCACAGAAGTATGAGGACTATTATGGACACAATGAAGAAACAAAAAATGCATAAAAGTGAAAATAACACTTGCAATTGTTAAAAGTTTCTGTTAAAATAACTATTGTTGTGAGTCTGCAAGATTTGTAAGCGGACATTTCAGATCGTTAGGAGGTGCAATCATGGCTAAATGTGCTATTTGTGAAAAGGGTGCTCATTTCGGAAATAACGTAAGTCACTCTCATAGAAGATCATCTAAGATGTGGAAATCTAACGTAAAATCCGTTAGAGTTAAAACGGAAAACGGCGGAACACAGAAAATGTACGTATGTACAAGCTGCCTGAAATCCGGACGCGTTGAAAGAGCTTAATCTGAGCGGAATGATGAGAACCGAAGCTTTTAAGCTTCGGTTTTTTGCGTATACGATGAGCCAAATACGGAGCTGTCCAGATTTGTGCTCGCACAAAAATCTGATTGGATCTGTATTTGGCGAATGTACGACAGTGAACTGTTAAGTGAGCTGCCGTATAATCAGGCAGGTGTCAGCATGCCTGATTATCGGGCTGCATTGGTTGTAAAAGCATTGGAAATAGAGTATAATATTTTCAACGTTTAAAAATAGATTTATTGATATGAATTTTGAGAATTGGAGGATGGCATATGAAGGGAAGTATGAGTACTGATTTAGGAATCATCACGATCGATCCGGAAGTGATCGCAAAATATGCAGGATCTGTAGCAGTTGAATGTTTTGGAATTGTCGGTATGGCAGCTGTCAGCATGAAAGATGGTCTGGTAAAACTTTTGAAAAAAGAAAGCCTTACAAAGGGAATCCAGGTCGGAATCTCTGATGAGAATAAGATTACACTTAATTTTCATGTGGTCGTAGCTTACGGAGTAAGTATTTCAGCAGTAACAGACAATCTGATCAGCAACGTGAAGTATAAAGTTGAAGAATTTACAGGTATGAGCGTCGATAAGATCAACATCTATATCGAAGGCGTCCGCGTGATCGATTAATTAAGGAGGAACTTGTTGTGGCAACAAAGAGTATCGATGTAGAACTGCTTGCGAAGATGTTTCTTGCAGGCGCACAGAATATAGAAGCAAAAAAGGAATATATCAATGAACTGAACGTGTTCCCTGTACCGGATGGTGATACAGGAACCAATATGTCTATGACAATTATGGCGGCAGCGAAAGAAGTAACTGCACTGGAAGGCATGGATATGGCTTCTCTTGCGAAGGCAATTTCATCCGGTTCTCTCCGTGGTGCAAGAGGTAACTCCGGTGTTATTCTATCCCAGCTGCTCCGCGGATTCACAAAATCCATCAAGACGGAAAGCGAAATTGATGTACCTGCACTTGCAAGAGCAGCAGTACGTGCAAAAGAGACAGCATATAAGGCTGTTATGAAGCCGAAAGAAGGTACGATTCTTACCGTTGCAAAAGGGGTGGCTGAAAAGGCTCAGACACTTGCAGAGGAGACAGATGATCTGGAAGAATTTCTCCCGAAGCTGATTGAAGAGGCAGAGACTGTTCTGGCAAAGACTCCGGATATGCTTCCTGTATTAAAGGAGGCAGGTGTTGTAGATTCCGGCGGACAGGGACTTCTGGAAGTACTGCGCGGGGCATATGATGCATTCCTCGGTAAAGAGATTGACTACAGCGCACTTGCACCAACTCCTCAGGCTGTTAATGCAACAAAGGTTGAAACTGAGGGTACAGTGGATATCAAATTTGGATACTGTACAGAATTTATTATTCTTCTGGATAAAGAATTTACAGAAAAGGATGAAATAGAATTTAAGGCTTATCTGGAATCCATTGGTGATTCTATCGTATGTGTAGCAGATGAAGACGTTGTTAAGATACATGTTCATACGAACGATCCGGGACTTGCAATCCAGAAAGCACTTACTTATGGACAGTTATCCCGTATGAAGATTGATAATATGCGTGAAGAGCATCAGGAAAAGCTGATCAAAGATGCAGAAAAGCTTGCAGCAGCCCAGAAAGAGAAAGAAAAAGCCAAAGAGCCACGTAAAAAGGTCGGATTTATTGCTGTTTCGATCGGAGAAGGATTAAATGAAATCTTCAAAGAACTTGGCGTGGACTACATTATCGAAGGTGGTCAGACCATGAACCCGAGTACGGAGGATATGCTGACAGCGATCGATCATGTAAATGCAGACTATATTTACATTCTTCCGAATAATAAGAATATTGTAATGGCTGCAAATCAGGCGCGTGATCTGACAGAAGACAAGGATATTATCGTAATTCCGACAAAGACCGTTCCGCAGGGAATCACAGCAGTTCTGAATTACAATGCAGAAGAAGATGTGGATACAAATGAAGAGACGATGCTGGAAGCAATCAAATGTGTAAAGACAGGTCAGGTGACTTATGCTGTCCGTGATACCCACATCGATGATAAAGAAATCCATGAAGGTGATATCATGGGAATTGGTGATGCAGGTATCCTTGCAGTTGGCAAGTCTGTCGATGGTACTACAAAGGACATGCTGGCGCAGCTGGTAAATGATGATTCTGAACTGATCAGTCTCTATTATGGAGAAGAAGTTTCCGAAGAAGAAGCAGAAAAGCTGACAGCAGAGATTGAAGAATTATATCCGGATATGGACGTAGATGCACACATGGGCGGACAGCCGATTTATTACTATGTGTTGGCGGTAGAATAGGCTTATGAATGAGCAGTCAGAAATCCGTAACCTGAAAGGAATCGGGGCAAAAACCGAGAAACTGTTTCACAAGATGGGAATTTTTACCATCGGCGATCTGCTCCGTTATTATCCCAGAGGATATGATGTATATGAAGAGCCGGTAAGCGTAGGAGAGCTGGAAGAAGGAAAGATCAGCACGGTAAAAGGTGTGATATACGGAAGAGTACAGGTTGGAGGAGGAAAGCGTATGCAGATTACGACAGCATACGTAAAAGATCTGACTGGTACTTTGAAGGTGATCTGGTTTCGTATGCCATTTCTGCGTAATACATTGAAGCAGGGAATGCCGGTTATCATAAGAGGACGGGTAGTTTCAAAAAAGGATCAGCTGATTATGGAGCATCCAGAGTTATTTTCACCACCGGATAGTTACGATAAAAAGTGTGGAACTCTTCAGCCAATTTATCCGTTAACTGCCGGTATGACGAACAATGCGGTAGCAAAAGCGGTTAAAGGTGCGATGGAATATCTGGATCTCGTCTCTGATGATCTACCGAAAGATCTGCGCCTTCGATATCATCTGGCTGAGTATAACTATGCGATCCGCGGGATACATTTTCCACTGGATAAGGCAGAATTCTACCATGCAAGAGAGAGACTTGTATTTGAAGAATTTTTAGTTTTCGTGCTTGCTCTTCGCAGGACGAGGGAGCGAAATGAGCGTGCCGAAAATGGATTTGTGATAAAAAGGCGGTCGGAAATCGACCGCTTTCTTGCAAATCTGCCATATGAACTGACCGGAGCACAGAAGAGAGTCTGGGAACAGATCCAGGAGGAGATGTGCGGAAAGCTAGTGATGTCACGCCTGATCCAGGGGGATGTTGGCTCTGGTAAGACAATAGTAGCGCTTCTGGCTCTTCTTCTGGCGGCACTGAACGGTTATCAGGGCGCAATGATGGCTCCGACAGAAGTTCTGGCCAAGCAGCATTACGAATCAATCATAGAGATGCTGGAAAGGTATCAGATTCCGGTGAAAACCGAGCTCTTGACCGGGTCGATGACAGCAAAGGAAAAAAGGGAAGCTTATCAGAGGATTGCTGCGGGAGAAGTGCAGATTGTTCTGGGAACCCATGCACTGATCCAGGAGAAGGTGGAATACCAGAATCTGGCACTTGTTGTTACCGATGAACAGCACCGATTTGGTGTCCGTCAGAGAGAGGCACTTGCCGGGAAAGGACAAATTCCTCATATTCTTGTAATGAGTGCGACACCGATTCCTCGAACACTGGCAATCATTTTATATGGAGATCTGGATATTTCGGTGATTGATGAACTCCCGGCAAACCGTCTGCCAATCAAGAACTGTGTGGTGGATACCAGTTACCGACCGACTGCTTACCGCTTTATGCAGAAGCAGGTCGCCGAAGGAAGACAGTGCTATGTGATTTGTCCGATGGTAGAAGAGAGCGAGGCAATGGATGCAGAGAATGTTCTTGACTATGCGCAGCTTCTGCAAAGTGAGATGGGTGACAAGATCCGGATCGCTGCGCTTCATGGGCGGATGAAACAGGCAGAAAAAGACGAGATCATGGGAGCATTTGCAAAGAATGAGATCCAGGTCCTGGTGTCGACAACAGTTATCGAGGTTGGTATCAATGTGCCGAATGCTACGGTGATCATGGTGGAGAATGCTGAGCGTTTTGGACTGGCACAGCTTCATCAGCTCCGCGGGCGCGTAGGACGTGGCAGACACCAGTCCTATTGTATTTTTATGAGTGGTTCGAAGACGAAAGAGACAAAAAAACGACTTGAGATCCTGAACAAATCCAATGATGGATTTTTTATTGCGAATGAAGATCTGAAGCTTCGGGGACCAGGAGATCTTTTTGGAATCCGGCAAAGCGGATTAATGGATTTCCGGATCGGAGATGTGTTCCAGGATTCGGAGCTTCTGAAAAAAGCAGGAGAAGCATCGGGGGAAATTCTGAGGGAAGATCCACTGTTAGAAGACGAAAAATATAAACTGCTTGGTGAAAAGCTTGCGGCATACATTTCGGGAAACAATCTGGAAACGACGTTGTAGATAAAAAGATAGTGGGCAAATTGTTCTGCCCACTATCTTTCTATTCATAAAACCAGTAAATAATAAATTTGTTAAGGAATGCTTCTTCACTGTATGAATAAGAAACCTGCCAAAGTCCATATAGCTCACCCAGGTATCCTGCACCTTCTTCCATGAGGGTTTCGTGCATTTCATCCACGACCTCCTGATAGACTGCATCATCTGACATTTTAAATATCGTATAAGCCTCCTGGCTCTCAATCGATCTGTCGATCACTTCTCGCAACATACCAGGCTCATAGGTATCATAATACATGCCGTTCAGCTGATAATAGTTCAGATTTTCAGACTGACATGACGGATATACATAGTCCGTGCTGATCATATGTGTTTTTTCTAGCTCTTTTTCACTGCAGCAGAGATAATCGTAAGCAATCAGGTTCGGTATCTGATAGCCATTATCTTCGCCGAGAAAAATCGGATCTCCCCAGGTTGCATCTACATAATAATACTGACCATTGCACTGAACAATATTCCATGCATGGTCTGCGACGCCTCCATTTGGATCTGTAGTCTGTCCGGTTACATAGATACAGTAAATACCCAGTTGTTGCAGCAGATACTGGCAGCTTTTTGCATAGCCGGCACAAACCGATCTTTTTCCGACAAGAGCACTGTAAATATTCTGGTTATCCGGTGCATCAAGATCATAATCTACGTTATTTATGAGATAGGTGTAAATGTATTTTATCTTTTCGTATTCATCTGAAAGGTCTGAAATGCCAGAAAGACAGGTGGCTCTTGCCGATTCAATCTCCTGATACCGTTGTTCTTTTTCTTCTCCCTCATAAAGATAATTGGGTTCTATTACTACATATCGGCTCTGTCCTTCAGACTGAGAATATTCTGTGGAAGTTGCATTTCCATCACACCAGAAAATTTCCGGTCTGTCATTTAACACATTCTGAAATACTTCATTTGCAGTATTCGCGTTGCTGCAATGCAGATAAATTTCTTTTTTATTTTCCTGGATACCCTGAAGAATTTCCCGGTAAACCGTTTGCTCTTCATCAGAAAGCTGTTCATAGTAGAATTCTCCGGTAACCTCTGCATCCGTAATTTTTTCCTGTTCATAAGGAACTTCTTCCGGCGCGGAACTCTCTGCTTTCGGAGTGGCTGACATTTGTCTGCCGATCAGGATTCCTCCGGATATAAGACAGAGACAGCCAAGTCCCAAAAGAATGAACGAAAAAAATTTTCCTGTTTGATGCATCTTTTTTCGCATAATCTATTTAATTCCTCCAAATACTCATCTGTATGTTTCATCATAACATACCCTTCATTTTTGCACAACACGGACATTTTTTACATATAATGTTTCTGACAGTATAAAAAGCCTTGAGGATATCAGCTATGAGATTTTTGAAAGCCATGCAGACTTCTGATCGGGGGAATTTGCAGATACAGATTACTTCGTCTATTGATTCTTTTCCTGTTCCAGATGCGTCAATCCGTATTTCCTATACAGGTATTCCTGAAAACACACTGGAAGAACTGACAACCGATAGCTCCGGACAAAGTGAAACCATTGAGCTTGACGCACCGCCTGTGGAGTATAGCCTGGATGTAACAAATGAAGAACAGCCATATGCGGAATATACCCTGGAAGTAAACGCTCCGGGATTCGAGCCGGTCAACATCGCAGGAACGGAAATACTGGCCGGTGTGACGGCAATTCAAAAGATTCGTCTGCGTCCACTTGTCACGGAAGACCAGACTCCGGATATCTTTGTGATTCCTGCACATACTCTGTACGGTGTGTATCCGCCGAAAATCCCGGAAAACGAGATCAAGCCGGTAAATGAAACTGGTGAGATTGTGCTAAGCAGAGTTGTCGTGCCGGAATACATTGTTGTTCATAATGGCTCACCACGCGATTCTACCGCACAGAATTATTATGTAAAATATAAAGATTATATCAAAAATGTTGCTTCCAGTGAAATCTATGCAACATGGCCGGAAAATACGATCCGGGCAAATGTACTGGCAATCATGTCTTTTACGCTGAACCGGGTTTACACCGAATGGTATCGCAATCAGGGCTATGATTTCACAATTACATCTTCTACGGCTTTTGATCACAAATGGATTCCGGAACGAAATGTTTTTGACTCCATTTCTACAGTGGTGGACGAACTGTTTGCAGATTATCTTTCCAGACCGAATGTAAGGCAGCCGATTCTGACACAATACTGTGACGGAAGACAGGTTCAGTGTCCGAACTGGATGACCAAATTGCCACAACCTATAAAGTAGCCGGAAAGCCCGTAAATACGTGGGTTCCCGGCATTATGAGTGGTATAAAAAGAAATGAATTTTCAGAGTATCGGATTCCCGATCGTAAACAATCTTATCTATAATCTGCTTTAAAGCTTCATTTTTCTGGACAAGAGAGTAAGAATCAGAAACCAGAATATCATGGACGGAGCTTACCCGATCCAGCATTTTAGGAGTAGAATCTTCCGGAGTTTTATCCGGTGCATTTTCTTCAAGTTCCGCAAGCTGCTGTTCCAGAGCATCTCTTTCTTTGGCAATCAGAGCTTTGTTTTCTTTATATTCTTCCAGTGTATCAATACCCTCTCTGTATGACGCACGTATCCTGTCCTCTTTACCTTTCAAACTGGCAAGGCGTTCGCTTATAAGGGTACGCTCATTAGAAAGCTCCTGTGGGCGAATTTCGCGCATTTCATAAACAATCGAATTGGAACCAAGAGCTTCTTCTAATGCTTTCAGGACTTCCTTTTCAATCACCAGAGAGCTTACACCGTGTGGTTTATCACATTTTCCTTTGCTGTATCCGTAGCAGGAGAAGTACGCATATTTTTCCCCGTTGGCTCGCTCCATGGTCGTAGCGGTCAGTGTGCGCCCACATACCGGGCATTTCAGCAGTCCGGACAGCCAGTGCTTATATGTAGAAGAGGGGCGCTTTCCAACCGGTTTATAGATCTTTTTCAGGCGTTCCTGGGCGGCATCGAAGAGTTCTTTACTTATAATCGCCTCCTGCATTCCGTCAGCAATGATCCACTCGTCCTGGTTTTTGATCCGGTTGGTGGCGTTTTCCATCCGGTTCCATCGGATCATACCGCAGTAGGATGGATTTTGAATAATATATTCGATACTGCGCCGTTCAAAAGCTTTCCCATGGGACGTTTTCAGTCCGAGAGAGTTCAGATGTCGGGCAATATCAAAGAAACTCATTTTCCCATTTACATATTTATCAAAGATCATACGGACAATCGCAGCTTCTTCCGGAACAATAACCGGAGGCTTACCACGTTCTACAACTTTATAGCCGAGCGGCGGTCTTGCCTGGTATGCACCGCGGGTAGCGTTTTCTTTCATGCCACGGAATACCTCACCGGATAAGCGAATGGAGTAGTATTCGTCCATCCACTCTATGATACGTTCGATCAGAGAGCCGAACGGACCGTCTGCCAGTGGCTCGGAGATACTGATCACATCTACATTATGTTGCTTCTTTAAAAGAGATTTATACACAATGGACTCTTCCTGATTCCGGGCGAACCGGCTGAATTTCCATACCAGGATGCAGTCAACCGGATGATCGGGACCTTTGGCCAGACCAATCATTTCCTGAAATCCGGGACGTTTATCGGCTTTTCTTCCGGAGATACCGAGATCCGTGAAGATCTTCAGGATTACAATATTATTTTTGGCTGCATAATCCCGGAGGAGATGCTCCTGGGAATCCGGAGAGATTTCTTCCTGATCGTGGGTGGATACACGGATATATCCGTATGCATATTTTAGGCTCATTGTATCAGCTCCTTTGTATTTTATGTAAAAAAGGGTACAAAAATAACAGCCAGCAGAAGAACATGAGTTCTGCTTGCGGTGGCTGCCTGAAGATGATACACTATTATTTGGAAATTGGGTATCTCTTCGGAGTACTTAATAGAGAAACATATTGGCGTATGTTTCCATCGCTCGACCGTTCCTGTTGGCGCAGGAGCGGTTTTTATTTATTTTATTGTGGAGGGTTACATACTCCACATGGCTCATGATTTCCTTTGACTTCGGATAAATGTTTTTCTATTTTTGACTGATCTAAGAAACGACAACCATCTCGATGGTATTTTTCACCTGTATTAGTAATATAAACTATCGGATCATCGTTTTCTTGAGAAACGACTTGCGAATCCGCAGGAACCTGCTCTTGAGATTCTGCCTGGGCAGCAGCTTCTTGAGTAGCTTTTTCTTCTGCAATACGTTTATCCTCAGCTTCCTTTGCGGCAATTGCTGCTTTATCTTCAACCTTTAGTGTTAATTCGTTGCTTTTTATTCCATTGTGTTCGGCGTAAACTTTATAAGATCCAGCTTGGGACGAACTGAAAATAAAGGAATTTTCATCTGTCTTTATTTTGCCACCAGTGATTTTGAAATCTTTTTCGGACACTTCATAATCATACGGATCAGTTGTTATGGATATTACAATATCTTGATTGATATCATAAGCAGCAGTCGTATCTGCTGACAATGTAATTTGTTTTAATTTGGAAGGAGTAGTAACCCCTATAACAGCACAAATAAGGATTAGAGCTGTTATGGTACATTTTACAGGTTTTTTCCAATTGGAATATTTCCACATAAGAAACAGACCAGCTGGGAAAAATAAAATCAATAATGCGATAATCCATCCTGTTTTCTGGTACCATTTTTCATCGTCTCCATTATAATTTGGAGCACTATATTGCGATGAAATTGGTTGCTTTTTAGGTTGCTGGGAATGCGTGCTACTTTTTGTCGATTGGACATAAGAGATGCCGGTTCCTGGTATTCCAATGGAAGCAGTTTTCTTTCCTTTAGAATTAACCGTGTAATGAGCTCCGCGCGCACCAAAAGTCACGCTGGTACTATTCTTGTTCAAATTCAATTTGACTCCTGGAGCTATTTTTATACTTTTTTTAAATCTTAATCCCATAAGTCAATCCCCCTTATGTAAAGTATTTTATTCACTTTATCAATGTACATATTTTTTTGAGTTTTGCAGATAATAAAAACATGAAAATATTATTATTGCAAATTATGAATGAGCGGAATCTGACAATCCGCCAGGTGTCCGTTATGACGGGATTGCCACGTTCTACAATCAGCGATATTATAAGCGGTCGAAGCGATCCACGAATGAATACATTGGAACAGTTGGCAATCGGATTAAAAGTAAAAATTACAGACTTATTTGACTCTCCGTACAAATAAGTGTCCGAGTTCTCGGACAAATTCAAAAATCGCGTTACTTCTCCAGACTTGGATTGTTATTATAGTAGAAAGTATAATAAACAGAACAAATGTTTGCGAAACTCTTGAAAATATGTGCCACAAGATGTAATATAAAAGCAAACATACGTTCGGAAACGCCGAGACTGGAGGGGTATGAAAATGAGTAATGAAGAGTATAAAGAATACATAATTGAAATGATCCAGAAAATCAACAATCCAGAACATCTCAAACGTATATTCAATTATGTACATAAGTTTTTTATCAGGAGAACGGGCAGGTAAGCCCGTTTTTTATTATGTAAAAATACTCTTCAAATATTCTTTTAATACCTGTCTTTGATCAGCTGAAAGTTCCAGATACTTTTCAATAATTTTCTTATCAATATCATCCAGATTATAATCTTCAGCAATCTCATCAACCACACTTTCAGGAGTGCCAGTGAACATATCACCTTTTCCTTCGGTAAGCCAGAAATAATTTACACGAAATTCTCTGCAAATGGATTTAGCAGTTTGTTCTGTTAAATTGCGCTCATTTTTTTCTAATTTAGAAATTGCTGTGTTGGAAACACCGATACGGCGACCAAATTCTTCTTGACTCATGCCGAGGTCCTTACGCAACTGACGTAAGCGTTCGCTTGTAGACATTTGAAGTCCTCCTTTCTATGTGATTCTGTAATCAGAATACACCTAAAAATCCCCTCTGTCAATATAAATGCAAAAAATATATTGACAAACTAGACAATGGGGAATATTATATAGACACAGGGGAGATACGATTAGACAGAAAGAGGTGAGGATAAATGGTAAATGCAAATTTATATGCAGACACAGTAGAAAAGAAAAAAGATGATGCAAAAGAGTTGGTTGCCATCCTGAATAAGATTCCGGAAGAAAAGAAAGGTGAAGTCATTGGAATTGTAAAAGGATATGCGCTTTGTGCAGAGAATCAGAGAGTGAGGTGATAGGATGCAGGATTTGCTAAAAATAAATTATGAAACAGAAGAACCTACTGTTTCAGCCAGAGAGCTTTATGATCGATTAAATATTAAAAGCAATTTTACAACTTGGTTCAGGCGCATGTGCGAATATGGCTTTGAAGATGGAAAAGACTTTTTTCCAAAAATGGAAGAAAGTACCGGTGGCAGACCTTCCGAGGAATTTGCCATGAAAATTGATATGGCAAAAGAAATCTGCATGCTCCAGCGATCACCGGAAGGCAAACAGATCCGCCAATACTTTATAGATCTGGAGAAAGCTTGGAACACACCGGAACAGGTTTTTGCCAGAGCATTAAAGATGGCAGATAAGACCATCGAAAAGCTGAAGCACAACAATGCACTCCTTCTGGAGGACAATGTCCGGATGAAACCGAAAGAAGTATTCGCGGATGCGGTAGCAACAAGTCAGAGCACAATCCTGATTGCGGATCTTGCAAAGCTCCTGAAGCAGAATGGAGTGGATACTGGTCCGAAGAGACTCTTTGAGTGGTTGCGTGCAAATGGCTATCTGATCCGGAGAAAAGGAACGGATTATAACATGCCAACACAGAAATCGATGGAATTGCAGTTGTTCCAGGTAAAAGAATCCACGGTAAATAATCCGGATGGATCCGTAAGGATCAATAAGACCACGAAAGTTACAGGAAAAGGTCAGCAATATTTCATAAATAAGTTTTTAAAGGAATAAGGCGAGGACAAAGTAAGAGAGACAACCAGAACCGCATGTCTAAGATATGAAAAGAGGTGATTAAATGGAATTGCTGATCAGCATTGTAGTCATAATTCTGTTTATGGCAAAGTGGGGAATAGAAAGAACAAGAACGAAGGCACTGATGTATTTTATTGTTGACAGAGGATACACTCCACCAACCGAACAGGAAATGATGGAGTGTATCAAGATAGTGACACAGAAAACAGTAGAAAAATGGATTAAGGCTTAAATTTAGAGATCTCTTCGGGAAGATATTTGTTTGCAAGAGATGTCGTCACACCTTCGGCAATAGCAGAAACGACCTTAAGACTTGCACCACCGATTTTATTGAAAAGCGATTGAGTATGTTTCCAATTTTCTTCAGTTCGCGTATTGGCAATAAATTCATGACCAAGAGGTTCAAGACAACAATCGAATTGAGTATGTCCCCATGCTTTTGTACCAGAAACATCTGATAAAAGGTTTGCTTTTATACAGTATTGGACATGATATAGGATTTGTTCAGTATCGTATTCGGAAAGATAATCGCTATAGTAATCATATTTGGTATCGTCAAAAGATACAGGATCATAGAGTGTTTCGTATTTTTCTACTGTAAAAAGAATAGCGCGAATGCAGGAAATATCAAGTTTCATTAAGAATCTCCTTTCTTTCAGACTCGGCATGGCAGTGCCTGTAGTTAAAAGTATAGGAGAAAACGTAGGACAAATCAACAAGTACAACCAGCATCGCATAGTTTAAAGAGAGGTGGTGGATTTGCAACATATTTTTATTGCAGAAATTGATGGAAAAGAAATTGACATGGCAGCCATGATGCCGGAGGAAAAGCAAAAGGCAGTCATGGAAATGACCAGAAAGTTTGTAGAGCATTTTGGGTACCAGCAGGAGAAAACCGCGTAAGCGGTACCGGTTGGACAAGCAAAGGAGGGATAAGAGATGTTTTACAAGATCGCAAAGACACTCAGCGTAACGGC
>SAMEA3387450__coassemble_1848_pt1 | contig 12179 bp, 9 predicted proteins | sample SAMEA3387450__metabat2_low_PE_003 | metagenome-assembled genome bin SAMEA3387450 (sample SAMEA3387450) | Felis catus | biome: Faeces | place: United Kingdom | collected 2012
GCAAGAAAGAATGCTTTTCTGAAAATGAAAGAGCTGAAGGAGTCCGGGCGCAGAATTGTCGGAGTTTTCTGTACCTACACCCCATGGGAACTGATTGAAGCTGCAGACGCAGCTGCAGTTGTACTTTGCGGGATCGGAGATGACAATATCCCGATCGCAGAGACCAGACTGCCACAGAACCTTTGTCCTCTGATCAAGGCAAGCTACGGTGCCGCCCTCGCTGACCGCTGTCCATTCTTCTATTTTTCGGACATGGTGCTCGCAGAGACAACCTGCGATGGAAAAAAGAAAATGTATGAACTGATGTCCGAGCTTAAGCACTGCCATATTATGCAGCTTCCGCCAGGAAAAACCGGCCGCGGTGCGCTGGAATTCTGGAAACAGGAGGTAATCAGCGTCAAAGAAGATCTGGAGGATTTCTATCACATAAGGATCACAGATGAGCAGATCCGCAAAGCAATCCATCTTCGCAACCGGGAACGCAAGGCCGTCCTTGACTTCTTTGAGATTAGACGCTTAAAACCAACTCCGATTACCGGTTATGAGATCAACACGGTTATTTCCTCGAACGAATTCACGGTTGATCTGGAAGAAAAAATCAAATACCTGGAACACCGTACCGCTGAGCTTAAAGAGCTTTATGAAAAGGAATATAAAGGCAAACCATCCCGTCCGAGAGTTCTCATTACCGGATGTCCGACCACCGGCGTGATCGACAAAATTGTACGCCAGATTGAAGAACTCGGAGCAGATGTTGTCGGCTTTGAGAACTGTTGCGGTCCACGTGAGAAAAAAGATCCGATTGATGAGACAAAGGATCCAATCACTGCAATCGCCGAAAAATATCTTCGTGTAAACTGTTCGGTCATGAGTCCGAACCCGGGACGTCTCGAGGCGCTTGATGCCCAGATTGATGAATATCAGGTAGATGGTGTCGTTGAGGTCCTTCTGCAGGCATGTCATACCTTTGCCATTGAGTCCGATGCGATCCGCACCTTTGTCACCAAAGAAAAAGGACTTCCGTATATTGCGATCAATACAGACTATTCTTCTGGTGACCAGGCACAGATCAATACAAGACTCGGGGCATTTATCGAAATGCTCGGTTAAAAGAAAATCCGGTGATCTTTCCTTCGATCACCGGACTTCTTTTTTCTCTTTTTGGCAGAATCATTTAAGCTTCTTCTTTCCCTTCAACAAGGCTGTTCAGCTTCTTGTTAGCCAGGAAGATAAGTGCTGTAAATACTAACATAATGACTGTGATTCCAACAAATACAGGGAACACATCAAATTTTTCAATAAATGCCTGTACAAACGGGCTTAACTTGTTTGCGCCAAATGTAGAAATTGCGATAACCCCCATCAAAAGTGAGAGATATTTCTTCGGCGCATACTTACTTACAAATGCATTACGCAGCGGTGAGAAACACATCTCTCCGATTGTAATAACCGTTACAAACAGGAATGGCCAGAAAACGCTTGCTTTTACAGAAGCATCTACGCCAACTCCGCGAACCAGTTCACAAACAACCATTACTCCAAACGCAAGTCCTACAAAAAGGAAGCCAAGTGCTACTTTCTTAAACATATTCATATCGCCCTGCGGACGCTCGGCAAGTTTCTTCCAGATGGCTGCCATCACACCACCAAGAACGACACACAAAAGTCCGTTCCATGTAGTAGTAACCCATGACGGCGGAATGTCAAAAGAGCCAATACTCATCTTCACATAATCGGTCATATAAATGACAAGCGCAAGATCCTGCTGATAGTAGAACAGCCAGAAGATAACAGAGAGTGCCGATACAAGAATGATCGCTATCATACGGTTTCTTTCCAATTTTGTAAGCGGCTGCTTGTCGTTCTTCCCATCTTCTTTCTTTTCGTTAGACCCGATCACATTTCCATTCTCATCCGTAAGATACTTGAATGGTTTCACACCCTGTCCCTGAAGGTTTTTCCAGTTCAGCACAAACCATGCCAGACCAACGATGCACCAGATCGATGCCACAAAGAAGCACTGACGGAATCCAAGCACATCGCCTTTTTTAAATAAGTGGAGATACAAAAATCCGGTAAGCAGTGAACCTACGAAAGCCCCAACATTTACATAAGAATACTGAATGGAAAATGCAGCATCCAGAAGCTCTTTGTTCTGATATTGTCTTCCGATCAGAGCGTTTAAGTTTCCTTTGAAAAGACCGGTTCCAATCGATACAAGAATGATCATCAGATTGACCATTCCCGGACCTGTTGCCTTCCAGCCTACCAGATATCCGATTGCCATGATAATATATCCCAGAGAGATCGCATATCTCGCTCCCAGCCATCTGTCAGAGATAATTCCTCCGATCAGCGGTGCCATATAGGTGTACGCTGTCAGATTCGCTGCCATGACTGCCGCATCTGTTCGCTCAATACCAAGACCACCCTGTAAAGTTGCAGTGATCAGGAATAGAAGCAAGATTGGCTTTGCTCCGTAAAATGCCAGGCGTTCAAACATAAATGTGATACAACAGGCATAAAAGCCTTTTGGATGTTTTTCATTAGTCTGTGCTTTTCCCATTACTTTTTATTTCCTTTCTGTTTTGGCGACTGTCGACAATCGTCATCCTTTATAAGTAATATAGCATAACTTCACCACTTTTTCAATACAGCTCATGTCTTACACTCTTTTTTTGTTATAATTCAACAAAACACAGCAAAAAAAGATGTGGAATATTACTATCCACATCTCTTCATTATTAATATTTATCCATTTACTACTATCTAAAGACTGTAACCTCTCTCTGTATCCTAGACAAGAAAATCAAATGAAAATCCGGAATCCTCTTCCGACAATCCCTGCTCTTTCAAAAGCCTTCGGATCGTTCTCATGTAATGTTCGGAAAGAACGTGACAGATTTTCTCCTTGTTCTTTTCCCTGCAGGCATCCACCAGTTCTTTATGAATCGGATACTGTCTTTCTAACACACGCTTTTTATCCGTGCTCAGGCTGAAGCCCGTAACAATATTTCCATAATTCAGCTCTTTCCATGCTTTATAGAGCCTTGTCATACCAGTCATCTCTACAAGCAGTCCATGCATCTGGTTATCATAGACAAAAACCTGGTCAAACTGCTCTTCATCCAGTTTTTTCATTTTTTCCAGCACTTCTTCCATCCGGCAAATGGTATCCTCTGGAACGTTTCCTCCCATCAGCTTCACTGCCATGGTTTCGTAATTCGCCCGCATAAGGTAAATTTCAAATGATTCTTCCAGTGTAATTTCTTTTACAGAGCATCCTGCATTTCTTACATATTCTATAAGTCCTTCATTTTCCAGCTGTCTAAGTGCCTCACGAATCGGAGCCCTGCTTGTCTTAAATTCCTTTGCCAGATCCTGTTCCACAATCTTCTGTCCCGCTCCAGCTCCTGGTAAATGATCCTCTTCCGGATAATATCTGCAATATTTTCTCTTAGTGTTCGATATATTAATTCTGCCATTCCTTTTACCCAACCTTGTTACTCATTCTCTGCCATTTCGGTGATCTGACACCATAATTATTATAACAGGACAGTTTCTTTCCTGTCTATAAAAAAATTAGAATGCACTCTGAATTTTATTTTTCTATCGTTCCTCGAAATACGCCTTCTTCCAGATTCGGAAAAACTTGCAGAGAGTTCTTCCGGAACTCTCTGCAAATACTTCTTTATGCAATTTCAAACAAACCATCGCCTGCTGCCTTGATATGACAGCTGTAAAATTCTTTGGATGCCTCAATCAGATAACCGGTATCCTTTACACCGGAAGTCTCATAAGCCGAATGCATTGCGAGCTGCGGAAGTCCGATATCCACGGTATTCATGGATACCTGCGCCATTGCAATATTTCCCAGTGTACTTCCACCTGCCGCATCCGAACGGTTGGCAAAAAACTGCACCGGTACACCTGCCTTTTCACAGATTGCCTTGAAAATCGCAATACTTACTGCATCACTGGTATATTTCTGACCGGCATGAGATTTGATCACGATTCCTTCGTTCATATAGTTACAGTTATTTACATCCGTCTTCTGCTGATAATTCGGGTGTACTGCATGTGCATTATCACAGCTCAGCATAAAACTTCCGGCAACTGCACGATAGAAATCTTCCTCATCCTTTCCCAGTGCCTTGTTGATCCGCCAAAGCACATCCGACAACAGTGTCGATGCTGCTCCCTGCTTGGTTCCTGATCCAACCTCTTCATTGTCAAAGCAGGCAAAAACATTGATATTCTTTGCATTTTCTCCTGCAAGGAAACCATTCAGCGACGCAAACGCACACTGCAGATCATCCAGCTGTGGACAGGATAAGAATTCATTCTCTCTTCCCCATACAGATGGCTCCATTCGGTTATACAGGAACAGATCCATACCATAAATCTTCTCTTCTTCTACGCCAATCTCTTCTGCGATCAGTTTTTTCATCTCACCCGGTTCTTTTGCCGATCCAGCAAAAACCGGAAGCATGTCTACCTGTTTGTTGATCGCACGGCCTTCATTGACTGCGCGGTCCATATGGATTGCAAGACTTGGAATCATCAGAAGATCTCTTTCTACCTTGACCAGTCTGGTCTCCATTCCACTGTCCGTCTTTACAATTACGCGCCCTGCTACCGATAACGGACGGTCAAACCAGGTAGAGCAGATCATTCCGCCATAGCCTTCTGTATTCAGAACCGTGTATTTTTTCTTCACCTCAATCTCTGCATTCTCTTTGATCTTAAAGGTCGGTGAGTCACTGTGGGACGCAGTTACATGAAAGCTGTACTCATCCAGTTGGTTTCCGACTTTAAATGCAAGAATGCTGGAATGGTTGCGGGTCACATAATATTTTCCGCCTTTTTCTATTTTCCATTTTTCCGATTCTTTCAGCTCCTGAAATCCTTCTTTTGTAAGAATATCCCGGATTGATTTTACTGCATGAAAAGCAGTCGGCGAGTTCTTTATAAATGATGTGAGTTCTTTAATTGTCTGGTTCTCCATAATGTTCCTCCTGGCATTTCAGCCCCTTTATTTTCCAGATTCTTTTGCACGTTCACACTCGGCAAGCTTCAGCATGATAATTCCAAGTGCAGTCAGCACTACCGGTGTGATCACATTCATTGCAAAGGTAAATGGATTTTTGTTATACATTCCCATTATACAACAGATCAGTGTCACAAAAAACACCATCCTCCAAAAAAGTATGCGATCTTCTGATTTTTCACAAAACGGTATTCTGCCGGAATCCGGTCAATACATTTCCTTTAATTCTACTAAATTCCCCTTTATTCTGCAAACTGTCTAATGATGTCTTTTACAATAAGGACTGCTTTATCCATTCCTTCTACCGTGATATGCTCAAATACGCCATGGAATGCATGTCCGCCCGTTCCAAGATTCGGACACGGAAGTCCTTTGAAGCTGAGTCTTGCACCGTCTGTTCCCCCACGGACCGGTGACACGATTGGTGTAATACCTGCATGCTCAATCGCTGCTTTTGCGTAATCGATCAGCTGCATGCACGGTTCAATCTTTTCGCGCATGTTGTAATAAGATTCTACAATCTCAACTTCCACTTTTCCTTCGCCGTACTTTTTATTCATCTCTTCTGCGATATCACGAAGTTTCTGTGCTCTTGCGTCAAAAGATCTGCGATCAAAATCACGGATAAAGTATTTCATCTTAGTCGTTGTCACATTTCCCTGCACACTGACCAGATGATAGAATCCTTCATATCCTTCGGTTGTCTCCGGTCTTTCATTTACCGGAAGCATCTGGTGGATCTCGGTTGCAATGGTCTGTGAATTAACCATCACGTCTTTTGCTGATCCCGTATGTACGCTGACACCGTGAATGGTGATAAATGCAGTCGATGCATTGAAATTCTCGAACTGAATCTCGCCTTCCTCATCACCGTCCAAAGTGTAAGCATAGTCAGCACCAAAACCTTCCACATCAAAATGCTTTGCTCCTCTTGCAATCTCTTCATCCGGTGTAAATCCGATGCAGATCTTTCCATGCGGAAGTCCTTCTTTGATGATCTCTTCTGCCACGGTAAGAATCTCTGCGATTCCCGCCTTGTCATCTGCCCCAAGAAGTGTGGTTCCGTCAGTTGTGATCAGAGTTCTGCCCTTTAATTCTGCAAGGTACGGGAACTCATCTACTTTCAGAATATCTCCGGAACCTTTCAGGACAACGTCCTTCCCGTCATAATTCTCAATGATCTGTGGCTTTATATTTTCCCCTGATGCATCTGCCACAGTGTCCATATGCGCAACCAGACCAAGCGACGGCTTGTCTTCGCATCCAGGAGTTGCAGGGATGTGTCCATATACATATCCCTTGTCGTCCACTCTTGCATCTGCAATTCCAAGACCTTTCATCTCTTCTACAAGCATTCTTGCCAGTACCAGCTCTCTGTCTGCTGACGGGACAGTATCGCTTGTCTCATCACTGGTTGTCCATACCGGAACGTAGTTTAAAAATCTTTCGTAAGCTCTCATATTGTTAGGTTCTCCTTTGCTTTTCTTAGTTTCATTTTATTACATAAATTGTCGGATGTACATTGGCGAATGTCGACAATTTATGGGGTTTTATTTTGTTTAATATTTTCGCCAAAATAAAAGTTTTTCACTTTTTCAGGTGTTGTATGTTTCCATTTGTGATAGTTTTTCGGTTCTACTTTTTCTTAATATTGTAGATTTTTCTACAGCATAAGTTCGTGGTAAACTTCGCCGTATAGGTTTTTCCATTTGGCGAGACCGTCTTCCAGGATCATGTAGCTGTGGGCGCTGTTTTCTTTTGGGATGGAAACGGAGCCTGGATTTAAGTAGAGGTTCTCGTTTCCGAATGGTTCCCAGGCCGGTACGTGGGTGTGACCGTGTAGGAGAATATCGCCTGGCTGCATTGGGATTGGGGTCATGACGTTATGATGGTGTCCATGGGTGGCGTAAATGATCCTGTTGCCGCACGGGATCACTGCATAATCTGCCATGATCGGAAAATCCAGTACCATCTGGTCTACCTCTGTGTCACAGTTTCCGCGTACACAGAATAATTTCTCTTTGACTTCATTTAACATTTTGATTACCTTTTTGGGTTCGTATTCCAGCGGAAGATCATTTCTTGGTCCATGATACAGGATGTCGCCCAGAAGTAACAGTCTGTCCGGACATTCTTTTTTCATCGCATCCAGCATTTCCAGACAATAATATGCGGATCCGTGAATATCTGATGCAATCATTAGTTTCATAACGTTCGTCTCCTTTTCTTCTATCTTTTTGGTAAATATTTCTGTTTCTGTAAATCTTTCATAATTATAAATAGGGGGATTGCGTAGCAATGGAAATGGAGCAATCTGGTATCATCATAAATATTCTGCCGTAACAGATTTTTCACTCATTTTCATCTCAGACGGTGTACCGGCAAACAGCAGTCTTCCTCCGGCATCTCCTCCTTCTGGTCCTAATTCTACCACATAATCAGCGGATTTGATAAATTCTATGTTATGTTCGATAACAAAAATGGAATTTCCTTCATCCACCATCTGGTTCAGAAGCTTTAACAGACTCCGGACATTCTTGATATGCAATCCGTTTGTCGGCTCATCAAGAATGAAAATACGGTCTTTACTTCCGAGATAGGAAGCAAACTTCATTCGCTGCAACTCTCCGCCGGATAAAGTAGAAAGTGCCTGATTCAGGTGCAGATAAGAAAGTCCTACTTTTTCCAGAGGCTCCAGCGCTTCGCTGATCTTTGTTCCCCTGAAGAATTCCCCTGCCTGTGCAACAGTCAGATCCATCACTTCCGCAATATTCTTTCCATCTACTTCGTATTGCAAAACTTCTTTTGAATACCGCAGTCCTTTACACACATCACAGGTCGTCTCGATGTCATCCATAAATGCCATATCCGATACGATCACTCCTTTTCCCTTACATGCCGGACACTTTCCTGCGCCGTTAAAAGAAAACAAAGATGCCTTCTGACCGCACCGCTTTGCAAATATTTTCCGGATTTCATCTGCGACTCCCAGATAGGTCGCCGGAGTGGATCTGAGACTTGCACCTGCAGCGCGCTGGCTTACAAACACCACATCCTCTCCCATACTGCGGTAAAAGCTTTCCATCAGAGAACTTTTTCCGGATCCGGCAACACCAGCGATCACAACCAGATTTCCTATTGGAAATTCGATGGTAATGTCCTTCAGATTGTGAAGATGGATATGCTCCATCCGCCATATTCCTTTCGCTTCCCTTGCCTTTGCTTTTAGAGAAGTAGTAAGCCGCATCTCTTCTCCAGTCGGCGTATCACTCTCTAAAAGTTCCTTATAACTGCCTTCAAATAAAACTCTTCCACCGGCCATTCCCGGTTCCGGACCCATTTCCACAATGTGATCGGCCATCTCGATCATTTTCCGGTGATGCTCCACCAGAACAACCGTATTTCCACCATCTCTCAATTTTTCCAGTGCACGGCGCATCCGCTCAATATCATGATTATGAAGCCCTGCACTCGGTTCATCCAGAATATACAACAAATCAGAAAGCGAGGAATTCAGGCATTTTGCAATCTTGCATCTCTGAATCTCTCCACCAGATAAAGTAGATAACCCTCTGTCCAGAGACAGATATCCCAGTCCGATATCTATAAGTGCAGACAGTTTGGTATGCAGTGTATCCTGAATATCTTTTGCAAGCGGATCTTCTATTTGAGCAATCCACGCACGCAGCTCGGATAATGGAAGTTTTATTACATCAGCAATATTTTTCCCGTCAATTTTGCAGGACAACACCTTCTGATTCAATCTTGCCCCATTACACTCCGGACAAACTCCATGACTGGTGATCGGATCCAATAACTCCCTGTGAAGTTTTCCTTCTTCCGAATTTAGGACACTGCGGTACATCCGATGCACAAGGCCTTCGTATTTCGCAGTTTTCGGCCATCCTTCCGGTGGATTCTTAAGACGTATCTGCGGTGAATACAAAAACAGTTCCAATTCTTCTTCGGAATAGTCTTTAATCTTCTTATTCAGATCAAACAATCCACTGTTTGCATAGCGGATCCATCTCCACTGCCCCGGCTCAAATGCCACATAATGGATCACCCCGTCATCATTCAAACATTTATCAAAATCCACCAGCTTATGCACATCCAGATCTGTCACTTCTCCAAGTCCGTTACACCGCAGGCAGCATCCCTGTGGATGATTGAATGAAAAGCTGTCCGAATAACCGACAAAAGGCTGTCCCACTCTGGAAAATAAAAGCCTCAGAAGGGTATAGGTATCCGTATAAGTTCCAACCGTCGACCGCTGATTCGGCGACGGCTTTTTCTGATTGATTACAATTGCTGCCGGTAGATTCTCAATCCGTTCTACATGCGGTCTTCCGTATTTGGGAAGATATTGCTGCACAAAACTCGGGAAAGTATCATTTAATTCCCTGCGTGACTGCGCCGCAAGAGTATCCAGAACCAGCGAAGATTTCCCAGAACCTGATACTCCGGTAAATACTGTGATCTGATGCTTTGGTATCCGGATGGATACATTTTTCAGGTTATTCTCCGTCGCATGGTGAACAATAATCTCATTTGTTTCCATATATTTATATTCCTCTGTTTTACTCTTTCTACAGTAATTTCTGTATTTCTTATTGTATCTTTATCAAAAAAGAAAGTAAATAGCAAGTTTTGGTTGACTTTAGTATGGTAGATTGATAATATAGTGACGTGACATTTTTTGAAATTATATGAGGAGAGATTATTATGAAAAAAATAACAGCACTTGCACTTACTTCAGCAATGGTATTATCCCTTGCAGCATGCGGAGGTTCATCTTCCGATACAAAAACTTCAGATGATTCAAAAAAAGCATCCAAAAGCGATGTAGAATACGTTCAGGACAAAGGAACCCTGGTAGTTGGAATCACCGATTTTGAGCCAATGGATTACAAAAATGATAAGGATGAATGGATTGGTTTTGATGCCGACATGGCAAAAGCATTTGCAAAAAGCCTTGGCGTAGATGCCGAATTTGTCGAGATCGACTGGGACAATAAAGTCATGGAGCTGGATGGAAAAACCATCGACTGCGTATGGAATGGTATGACACTTACTGATGAAGTAACCAGCGCAATGGCATGCACCTCCGCTTACTGTAACAATGCGCAGGTAGTGGTTGTTCCTTCTGATAAAGCAGACAAATATCAGGACAAAGACAGTCTGAAGGATCTTTCTTTTGCAGTTGAATCCGGAAGTGCCGGAGAAAAAGCTGTAAGCGGAGAAGGATATGACTACACTGCGGTTTCTTCACAGTCTGATGCCCTGATGGAAGTTGCAGCCGGAACCTCTGATGCAGCAGTCATCGACCTTCTGATGGCCGGTGCTATGGTCGGAAAAGGTACCGGATACGAAAATCTGACTCATACCGTTGAGCTTACTACCGAAAAATATGGTGTTGGATTCCGCAAAGGTTCTGACCTTGCAGACAAACTGAACGAATTCTTCAAGACAAGCTACAATGATGGTTCTATGAAGAAATGCGCTGAAACCTATGGGGTTCAGGATGCCATCATTGAGCAGAAATAATATTTAAGGCAGGAACTTTTTATGAATCTGATTATGAAACAAATGCCGGTCGTAGTGTCCGCACTGAATGTCGGCTTTTTACAAACTTTAAAATTATTTATTGTGACGCTGGTCGGCGCCCTTCCTCTCGGACTGGTCATTGCCTTTGGCTCCATGTCTCATTTTAAGCCTCTTAGCTGGCTTGCGAGACTGATCGTCTGGGTGATCCGTGGTACCCCGCTGATGATCCAGCTTCTGATCATCTACTATTTTCCCGGGCTGGTCTTACATAACCCGATCTGGGGTGGTGGTGAAACAGGACGATTCCTTGCAGCAGCCGTATCTTTTATCATCAATTACGCCTGTTATTTTTCAGAAATCTACCGCGGTGGAATCCAGGGTGTTCCGGAAGGTCAGAAAGAAGCCGGTCTTGTACTTGGCATGACAAAGCATCAGATCTTTTTCAAGATCACACTCCTTCAGATGATCAAACGCATCGTACCACCGATGTCAAATGAGATCATCACCCTGGTAAAAGATACTTCTCTTGCACGTATTATCGCGCTGCAGGAGATCATCTGGGCAGGACAGGCATTTATGAAAGGCTCACATGGCATCTCCGGTGCCATCTGGCCGCTGTTCTTTACCGCTGTTTATTATCTTATTTTCAATGGTATCCTGACCGTTCTTCTCGGACGCCTTGAAAAGAAACTGGAATATTTCAGATAAGGAGAATTCATATTTATGCCAATCTTAGAAGTAGAACATATCAGTAAATCTTTTAATAAGACTCCTGTCTTAAAAGACGTTGGATTTAACCTAGAAAAAGGACAGGCTGTTTCCATCATCGGATCTTCCGGAAGTGGAAAGACAACGCTTCTCCGCTGCCTGAACTTTCTGGAACATCCGGATAACGGAATTATCCGGGTAAATGGCGAAACACTTTTTGATGCCTCTGTCCCGGCAACCACTCAGGAATCCGTGATCCGTAAAAAACGACTGCATTTTGGTCTGGTGTTCCAGAACTTTAATCTGTTTCCGCAGTATACCGCTCTGGAAAATGTAATGCTTGCCAAAAAGCTTCTCGCCGCAGAGCAGCCGGATTTTAAAGAAAGAAAACGTGAAATTCTGACCGCCATCGAGGTACAGGCAAAGGTTCTTCTGACACAGATGGGGTTGGATAACCGGATGGACAATTATCCGCATCAGCTTTCTGGCGGACAATGCCAGCGAGTTGCTATTGCAAGGGCACTTGCCCTGCAACCGGACATCCTCTGTTTTGATGAGCCGACTTCTGCACTGGATCCGGAACTGACCGGAGAAGTATTAAAAGTTATCCGCGAGCTTGCCGACCAGAATACGACGATGATCATTGTAACCCATGAGATGGCATTTGCACGCGACGTTGCCGATCATGTGATCTTTATGGACGACGGACGCATCGTTGAACAGGGTGATCCGCGTCAGATGTTTGAAAATCCAAGTGAAGAGAGAACAAAACAGTTTCTTTCGCGGTTTCATGAAGGATAAGCTGTTAGATGAAGAAGAGGGGGCTGTCGGGAAATAGATAGTTCCAAAGCAGGGAGGGTATGACTCACAACGA
>SAMEA3387450__coassemble_1898_pt1 | contig 11543 bp, 9 predicted proteins | sample SAMEA3387450__metabat2_low_PE_003 | metagenome-assembled genome bin SAMEA3387450 (sample SAMEA3387450) | Felis catus | biome: Faeces | place: United Kingdom | collected 2012
TCAGTCGGAGATTGGACTCCCACTGAGACAAATTTGCTATTACTCACCACCTGAAAAGGTGGGAGCCTTCTCGACTGAGATAAAATAAGCCGGACAGATTGTCTTTTGTGCAATGAAGATGAGACTTAAAAATTATGGAAGCCATTGCTGACATAATTTCGCATTCGGAGGCTCATCGGAATGCCCTGCACAACTAAATCTGTCCGGTTTATTTTATTAAAAGCGCGTCCGTCTTCTATTTTCCCGCAGACCGCCCGTCCTGCAATCTAAAGCTCAAACACCTCAAGATCATCCGGTACAAACAACTTCCCGTGATAGTACTCCCGTCCTTCCCGCGTATAAAGCTCTTTCCTCTCCTTAAGATGCATCTCTTCCGTATGATACAAGATCAGATGCGGAATCTGAAGCTCCTCGGCAAGCTGACATGCTTCTTTCACAGTACTGTGGTGTTTTTCATAAGGCTTGAACTTATCTGCTTCTCCATACAGGCAGAACGCCTCATGGGTCAGCCAGTCGCTGCCTTTCACAAATTCATAATCTTTCTCATTGTACGGTTCGTCACCGCAGCAGGTAAACTTCACTCCGTTCGGAAGCAGCATCGTAAACCCGAACTGCTTTGCCTTCGTGGAAAAAATATCGAAAAAGGTGACCGGACAGCCAAGGATTTCCTTTGTCTCTCCGTGATGCACCGGCACAAAAAGAATCCGGTCATCAAAATATTTCGTCACCTTTTTCTGGATCGTAAGTTCTGCGATCATGCGGATTGATCTTGCCAGCTCTTCATGGCAGTAGATCCGGAGATTCCCCTCATATTTTCCCTGGCCGATCTTCTTCTGCCCGATCATCCGTATCAGCCATATCACGCCCAGAAGGTGATCGATATGTTCATGGGTAATAAAAATATCGTGAATGTCTTCCAGCTGGATCCCGGTGTCTTTTAACACCTTTAAAATACGGTTTCCGCCGCCGGTATCCACCAGAAAATGCCTGTTTCCATCCGAGAGGGCAAAACATGTATTATAGCATTCCGTTACTGTTGCATTTCCCGTTCCAAGTATTGTAAGCTTCATCCGACATTACTCCTGTCTCATTTCAACTACTTCACCTGCACATTTGTAAATACTTCCTCCCGGCACAAATCCTCTCACCGAAGAAAGTGGATAAATATTGGTATGCGGTCCTACTACACTTCCCGGGTTCAGAATGGTTCCACATCCAACTTCTACATGGTCACCCAGCATCGCGCCGAACTTTTTCATACCGGTCTCGATATTTCCTTCCGGCGTCTTTACAACCACCAGTTTTTTATCGGATTTCACATTAGATGTGATAGAACCTGCTCCCATATGTGACTTGTATCCAAGGATTGAATCCCCCACATAATTATAATGTGGAACCTGTACTTTATTGAAGAGGACCACATTTTTCAGTTCGGTAGAATTTCCGACAACTGCACCTTCTCCTACGATCGCATTTCCACGGATAAACGCACAGTGTCTTACCTCTGCGTCCTTTCCGATGATCGCCGGACCGCCGATAAATGCAGTCGGTGCAACCTTTGCGGATCTGGCAACCCACACATTTTCTCCACGTTTTTCATACTCTTCTTCCGGAAGAGACGCACCCAGTTCCAGGATAAAACTGCTGATTTTCGGAAGTACTTCCCACGGGTAGGTCACTCCTTCAAACAAATCCTTTGCGATTGTCTCTTCCAGCGTATACATTTCTTTAACCGTCATTTCTTTCATTCTTTCTTTCCTTTCGATGCTCTGCCTTTGGTTTCTTTTTTATAAAATGCTGCTGCCCTGTCATAGCAGCTTCTTAACTGATACTGGTTATTCAGTCCCAGTACTCCGTTGGTTCTGCTGACAATAAAATGATCCAGTTTTGTCATATATTCATCCGATGTAATTTCTCCCTCTGCCACATAGTTAAGCCCCTTTTCCCAGCTTGCCGTCAGCTCCGGATTCAGAAGTGAACGGATAGAATTCAACACCACATCATAGATCATTTCTCCAAGAAGCGTCGGTGTGATCACCTGCGTCTTTTTATTCAGTGCCAGATATTTGATATTGAAGAGCTTTTTCAGGATCTCCGCCCTGGTCGCACTGGTTCCGATCCCGCTTCCTTTGATCTGCGCACGAAGTTCCTCATCCTCGATCAGCTGACCTGCATTTTCCATCGCAAGGATCATGGAACCGGAATTGTATCTCTTCGGCGGTGAAGTTTCTCCCTCTTTGATATCCAGTGATTTCACATCCAGGATATCACCTTTTTTTAACTTCTGGATGGATGCAAAAAATGCGGCATCCAGATCCACATTGTTATCACTTCCATCTCCTTCCGCGTCATTTCCATTTGCATTTTTCTTTGGGACAGGGACCCCTGCCACCTTCAGATATCCTTCTTCCGCAAGTACACGGAAGTTGGAGAAAAACTGTTCTTTTCCGATCTGTGTTATCAACGCCACTTTCTGATAAACTGCCGGAGGATAGAAGATACTCAGAAACCTCCGGACGATCACATCATACACATGGTGAGCTGTTGCAGATACCGAATTCAATGCTGAAAGTCCCTGTCCTGTCGGGATGATCGCATAATGATCCGTGATCTGCTTGTCATTGACATAACGCGTCTTTGCCAGATTTTTATATGCTCCGTAATGCAGAATATCCTGCATATATGGTGCAGCCATCTGGTATTTACTCAGCCCGTTCAGGTTCTTTGTGATCTCCTTTGATACTGCTGTCGAAAGCACTCTGGCGTCTGTTCTCGGATAGGTGACAAGCTTCTTCTCGTAAAGCTCCTGCACAATGCGGAGCGTTTCATCCGGACTGATCTTGAACCGTTTGGAGCATTCGTTCTGAAGTTCTGCAAGGTTAAACAGAAGTGGCGGATTCTTTTTCTCTTTTTTCTTTTCGATGGATACAATCCGGCAGGTAAGAGGGGATGTTCCCTCTTTCAAAACAGCTATCAGCTTTTTTGCCTCCTCTTTCTCTTTAAATCCATTCTCTTTATAGAGCTTTGGAGACTCAAAATAAGCCGAACCTTTCACTGCACGCCACTCACCGGTAAAAGTATGTCCGTCTACATTTACCGATTCGATCACACGATAGAACGGCGTTTTAACAAATTCACGGATCTCCCGTTCCCGCCTTACGACCATTCCAAGGACACAGGTCATCACACGTCCGACAGATACAACCGTGTATTTATTCCCAAGATAATTTGAAATGCTGTTTCCATATTTGAGTGTCAGAAGTCTGGAAAAGTTGATTCCCATCAGATAATCTTCCTTCGCACGGAGATAAGCCGAAGCTGACAGATTATCGTATTCTGACAGATCCTTCGCCTCACGGATTCCTCTGAGGATCTCTTCCTCCGTCTGGGAATCGATCCACACACGCCGGCGTTCTTTCCCTTTTACGCCTGCCATCTGTTCCACCAGACGGTAAATGTATTCCCCTTCTCTTCCCGAGTCGGTACAGACATAAATCCGGTCTACGTCCTTCCTGGTCAGTATTCCTTTTACGATCTCAAACTGCTTCTTTACTCCCGGTATCACCTCATAGAGAAATTCCTGCGGAATGAATGGCAGTGTCTGCAAAGACCATCTCTTATACTTTTCATCATATACTTCCGGATAACTCATCGTGACAAGGTGACCAACACACCATGTTACGATCGCCTCATCTGATTCCAGATATCCGTCTTTTCTTTTCAAATTCAAATGCAGTGCCTTGGCAAATTCCTGTGCCACACTCGGCTTTTCTGCAATATATACCGATTTACCCATATAATAATTTTGTACTCCTGTATTTTCACGCTATAGCAACTCTCACAGCGTTTAAAAAGTGAAGCTGATACCAGCTCCACTTTTTTATCATATCATATTCAGAACATAAAACAAATTATTTTCTTCGAAAAATCTTCCGGATTTTATCAACGAAGCTTTGTTTTGTCCGTCCTTCCGGATGTCTGACGGTGATTGCTTCACGCATAAAATATTCCTGGGAATTGACTTTTGAAGTTCCTTTTTCTTTCATGTAGTATTTGCCGTCACTCTTTAATTCTCGCGCTTTTACATTGTCCGCAAGCATGATCTTCAGCATATGTGTCAGCTGTTTCCTGATAGTTTCATCGTAAACCGGACATGCCACTTCCACGCGTTTTTCCGTATTACGCGTCATCATATCTGCGGAACCGATATAGATTTTCTGATCCGCTCCGGTTCCAAAAAGGAAAATACGCGGATGCTCAAGATAACGTCCGACAATACTGGTCACACGGAGATTCTCTGTGTACCCTTTGACTCCAGGAAGAATACAGCAGATCCCACGGACGATCAGATCCACCCTCACCCCTGCATTTGATGCCTCGGAAACCTTCTGAATAAAATCTACATCCGTCACAGAATTCATCTTCATGATGATCCGTCCGTTCGTTCCCTTTTTGATCTCCTCGTCCATCAGTGAAAGCACCTTTGGTTTCAGACTGGTCGGTGAAACAATAATGTGCTGATAGCTTCCATTGAGATTGCCAATAGACATATTCTTGAAGAAGACGGCTGCATCCTCTCCGATTCCCTTATCCGCTGTGATCAGCGACACATCCGTATACATCGTCGCTGTCTTTTCATTGTAGTTTCCGGTTCCCACCTGCGTAATGTATTCGATATTGTTGCGGTTCCGGTAAGTGATCAGACAGATCTTGGAATGCACCTTATAACCTTCAAATCCGTAAATCACACGGCATCCTGCTTCTTCCAGACGTTCGGACCAGTCAATATTGTTCTGCTCATCGAATCTGGCTCTCAACTCGATCAAAACCGTAACCTCTTTGCCGTTCTCGGCCGCCGCACATAAGTACTCTACCAGCCGTGCCTTCTTTGCCAGACGGTAGATTGTGATCCTGATCGTAAGAACGGTCGGATCATAAGCCGCTTCCTTGATCATACGCAGAAACGGATCCATACTCTCATACGGATAAGAAAGAAGTATATCTTTTTTCTTTACCTGCGGAATCACTTTTCCATCCGTCAGATAGCGGGACGGCTGCGGAGTAAACGGTTCGTCGATCAGAGAACGTTTCAGCGATGCCGGAACCTTATCCATAATCGAAAAAATATAATCCAGCTTCATCGGCATCTTGGTCCGGTAGATCTGTGCCGGTGTGATCTTAAATTTGTCACAGAAATACTTTTCCAGTTCCTTATCCAGCGGCTCCGCTGTCTCCATGCGGACCACTGCCATTCTGCGGCGCTTGTGAAGGGTTTCCTGCATCAGCAGGCGGAAATCATCATTGATCTCCAGTGCCTCATCGTCCGGCGACACATCTGCATTCCTTGTCACACAGATATAATTCTTGTTCGATACCTCGTATTTGTCGAACACCACATCCAGATATTCCATGATCACCTTTTCCATACGGATATAACGGATATCATGGCCCGGAAGATATAAAATATCTGACACAAACTGTGGAACCGGTACGATTCCAATCATGGAAGTTCCATTCTGCTTCAGACTTGCGATCACATACAGTTCCTTATTGAGCAGATGTGGGAATGGATGATTGGCATCCACGATCTGTGGAGACAGGATCGGTAGGATCTGGTCTTTGAAGTACTTTTTCACATACTTCTTTTCCTGCTGCTCCAGCTCTTTTATCGATAGTCCACAGACACCGTATGGATTCAGCAGCTTCTTGATCTCCGAGTAAGTCTTGTCCCGCTCTTTATACAATGGTGCTACAGCCGCAAAGATAGCATCCAGCTGCTCTTTCGGATTCATCCCCGAACGGCTGTCGATCGTGCTGTTATCCGTAAGCGACATATCATACAGGCTTCCTACGCGGATCATAAAAAATTCATCCAGGTTGCTTGTAAAAATGGATACAAACTTCATTCTTTCAAGAAGGGGTACTGAAGAATCCTTTGCTTCCTCCAGTACCCTCTGATTGAACTTCAGCCAGGACAGTTCTCTGTTCTGTGTATAGTTCTGCATTTCTTTTTTCATATTAGCCCACCTTCACTCTTCCTTTACACTGGTATAATTTCATTCTACCACTGAATCAGAAGAAAGAAAAGTTAACTTCTTTTAAACTTTCCTGCAAAAGCTATTTCTTTGTGATAAAGCCTTTTGCAGTCAGTGTCTCAGCACAGAGAACAGCTCCTCCTGCCGCACCGCGGACTGTATTGTGGGAAAGTCCGATAAATTTATAATCGTAAAGGGAATCTTCTCTGAGTCGTCCGATAGAAATTCCCATTCCGTTCTCATAATCTACATCCAGTTTCACCTGCGGACGGTTGTCTTCTGTCATATAGCGGATGAACTGCTTCGGTGCACTCGGAAGCTCTGCTTCCTGCGGGAAGCCTTTGAAACTTTCCAGTTTTTCGATCAGCTGCTCTTTGGTTGGTTTCTTTTCAAAATTGATAAATACGGCAGCGGTATGTCCGTTAAGAACCGGTACACGTACACACTGGCATGTGATCTTCGGAGAATCTGCTTTTACGATCTGTCCATTTTCAACTCTGCCGAGAACACGAAGCGGTTCCTGCTCGCTCTTTTCTTCTTCTCCACCAATGAATGGAATGATATTTTCTACCATTTCCGGCCAGTCTTTAAAGGTCTTTCCTGCACCTGAAATTGCCTGGTAGGTTGTAACAACCAGTTCTTTCGGCCCGAATTCTTTCCATGCTGCAAGGCAAGGCGCATAGCTCTGGATCGAACAGTTTGGTTTTACTGCGATAAATCCTCTTGTAGTTCCAAGACGCTTTTTCTGGTCTTCGATGACTGCAAAATGTTCCGGGTTTACTTCCGGGATTACCATCGGTACATCCGGTGTCCATCTGTGGGCACTATTATTAGATACAACCGGTGTCTCTGTCTTTGCGTATGCTTCCTCGATCGCACGAATCTCATCTTTTGACATATCAACTGCACTGAATACAAAGTCAACTGTCTTTGCAACTTCTTCTACTTCGTTGACATTATGTACAACGATCTTCTTGACTGCTTCCGGCATCGGAGTGTCCATTTTCCAGCGGTCTCCGACTGCTTCTTCATATGTCTTTCCTGCGGAACGCGGGCTTGCAGCAAGTGTTACTACCTCAAACCACGGATGATTTTCCAGCAGAGCGATAAATCTCTGTCCTACCATTCCTGTTGCACCAAGAATACCTACTCTTAATTTCTGATCCATTTTTATGTCCTCATTTCCTGTTTTGTCTTTTTAATGTGCACATTTGTACGCGCGATTTGTATATCATAACGCATTTTCCGACATTTTTCAACCCTGACAATTGAAAAACTATGTCTACTTATTAACGCTCATGTTACTGTTTCCAGAACCTGTGACCAGCAATGCTCATTTTCCCTATAACGATTAGCACTCTTCCAGATACGCTTCGTGAAGCGCGATCACCCTTTTCATAGCTTCCGGTCCAGGTGCACCGATCGTATTTCTCTTATTAACGCAGGTCTCCATGCTGATCGCATCATAAATATCTTCTTCAAATACCGAAGAGATCTCCTTATATTCTTCCAGTGACATATCATCTAACGCAATCTTCTTATCGATACAATAAAGTACCAGCTTTCCTACGATTCCATGTGCATCACGGAACGGTACCCCGTGATTTACCAGATAGTCAGCTGCATCTGTTGCATTGGTAAATCCGTGTCTGCAGCTTTCCAGCATACGTTCTTTGTTGAACTTCATGGTTGCGAGCATTCCGGTAAATAAAGCCAGGCATCCTTTCACGGTATCGATGGCATCAAATACCAGCTCTTTGTCCTCCTGCATATCTTTATTGTAAGCAAGCGGAATTCCTTTCATTGTAGTCAGGATCGAAGTCAGTGCACCGTATACACGTCCTGTCTTTCCACGAACAAGTTCCGCAATATCCGGATTCTTCTTCTGTGGCATGATACTGCTTCCGGTGCTGTAGCTGTCATCGATATCGACAAACTGGTATTCATTGGAATTCCAGATGATCACTTCTTCTGAGAAGCGGCTTAAATGCATCATAATCGTAGATAGAGCACTCATCAGCTCGATCAGATAATCACGGTCCGATACCGAATCCATACTGTTCAGTGTCGGTCCGTCAAATCCGAGAAGCTCTGCGGTGTATGCTCTGTCCAGATCATAAGTGGTTCCTGCAAGTGCTCCGGATCCAAGCGGACAGGTATTCATTCTTTTGTAAATATCTTTCAGACGCATATGGTCTCTTTTGAACATTTCAAAATAAGCACCCATATGGTGTGCCAGTGTGATCGGCTGCGCTTTCTGCAGATGGGTAAATCCAGGCATGATCGTCTCGGTGTTGTCCTTCATGATCGCAAGAAGTTCGCGGAGCATATCCACAACCAGTCCCTGCAGTGCGGTGATCTCACTTCTTGTATAAAGCTTCATATCCAGTGCAACCTGGTCATTACGGCTTCTTCCGGTATGCAGCTTCTTTCCTGCATCCCCGATCCGGTCGATCAGATTTGCCTCTACAAAACTGTGGATATCTTCGTATTCCTCTGTAATCTCAAGCTTTCCGTTCTCTACATCCCTGCGGATGCTTTCCAGTCCGTCCAGAATCTGCTGCTTCTCATCGTCTGTCAGGATTCCCTGCTTTGCAAGCATCATAACATGCGCCTTGCTGCCCTGGATATCCTGCTCATAAAATCGTTTATCAAATGAAATGGACGCATTGAAATTATAAACCAGTTTGTCGGTTTCTTTCGTAAAACGTCCTCCCCATAACTGTGCCATAGCTTTCCCTCTTTTCTTCAACGTAATTCTGTGCTTTAGTGTACCATAGAATGTCGGATTCTGTAAAGTTCCCCTCTTAACTTTTCACAGAACTTTCCTCTTCCTCCCGAAGTTTCTTTTCCCGTTCTCTCTGATTTTTGGAATAAATACAGCCACAATAGTCCTGGCGGTAAAGTCCGTAGATCTTTGACAGCTCGGTTGATCGCTTATATCCATTTCTCTTTTTAAAATCTGAAACCAGATAAGATACTCCGTATTCGCCGGCAAGTCTTTCTCCGATCTCATTTAACTTCTGCGCATTTTTCAGCGGACTGATGGAAAGTGTAGTGGTGAAATAATCATATCTGCCTTCTTTTGCAAATCTCGCAGCTTCCCGGAGTCTGAGCTCATAACACCTGAAGCACCGCTCTCCACCTTCCGGAATCATCTCCAGTCCCTTCGCCATCTCGTAAAATTTTTCACTGTCATAATTTCCCGCCTGAAAATGGATCGTATGTTTCGCCGGAAGCTCACGGATCAGCTTCTCCTGTTCGTGGATCCGTTTTTCAAATTCGGATTCCGGAAAAATATTCGGATTGTAATAAAAAACCGTAATCTCAAAATATTCCGACAGATATTCCAGCACATAACTGCTGCATGGCGCACAACAGCTGTGAAGGAACAGACGTGGAACCTTCTTTTCCGATACGATCTGTTCTATCTTTTTATCCAGTTCTTTCTGGTAATTCTTTTTCTGCATCTGTTCATCTCTCCTCATATTGCAGATTTGTTTCTTATTATAGTGCAGCTGTTCTCTTCGCACAATATCTTTTCTGCTCTGTTTTTCTTTTTCCGCTCCATTCCAGCCAGATGCACACACGCTTTTTTTTATTTCTCATAAACTGTAAGTAAAAGACTTATGATCGTTTCTGTATCTGGAGGATTATCATGCAATATGCACTGGAACTGAAAAACGTTCATTATGCTTACCATACACTGGAAGGAGAAACCTACGCCCTGAAAGACATCACCTTTTCGGTCCGCGAAGGGGAATTTATTGCTCTGGTCGGTCCCTCCGGGTGCGGAAAATCTACACTGCTCCACCTGATTGCGGGTCTTCTCACCCCGGAAAAAGGTCTCATCAAAATAAACGGCAGCTATCATCCGGACAATACTTCCGGCATCGGATATATGCTGCAAAAGGATGAACTTCTTGAGTGGCGTACCATCTATCAGAACGTTCTTCTCGGTCTCGAGATCCAACATGCACTGACTGCCCGTTCCCGCGCACTGGCAAGAGCCCTTCTTACACAATACGGCCTGAATGCCTTTGCAAATGCAAAACCATCCGAACTTTCCGGAGGAATGCGCCAGAGAGCCGCGCTGATCCGCACGCTGGTCCTGAAGCCGGATATCATGCTTTTGGATGAACCCTTTTCTGCCTTGGATTATCAGACCCGGTTAAATGTCAGTGATGATATCGGGCAGATTATCAAAAAAGAGAAAAAAACAGCGATCCTTGTCACCCATGACCTTGCCGAAGCGGTCAGTCTTGCTGACCGGATCCTTGTTCTCACAAGCCGTCCGGCAACCATTGGGCAGACGGTCAATGTTTCCTTTTCTGATCCGGGACTTTCCCCGCTTGCCCGCCGCAATGCCCCGGAATTTAAGACTTATTTCAATCTGATCTGGAAGGAGCTGAACCCGGATGAATGAACTTTCAAAAAACCAGCTGCATTACCTGAATATGCACCGCAGACATAAACGGATCATTGTTGTTTCCAGAGTCTCCATCTTGCTGACATTCCTCTTTCTCTGGGAATTTTCGGCAAATACAGGACTGATCGACTCTTTCATTTTCAGCAGTCCTTCCCGGATTGCCCTGTGTTTTCTGGAAATGACCGGTGACGGCAGTATTTTCTGTCATATCGGAGTGACTCTTTACGAAACCCTGGTCAGTTTTATCCTGGTAATCTTCTTCAGCCTTTTTGTCACCGTCCTTCTCTGGCTCTTTCGGAAGCTTTCGGAAATCCTGGAGCCTTATCTGGTCGTCCTGAACAGTCTGCCAAAATCTGCGCTTGCTCCGCTTCTCATTGTCTGGCTCGGCGCAAACCGCACAACAATTATCATTGCCGGAATGTCTGTTGCAATCTTCGGGAGCATACTGAACCTCTATTCCGAATTTTCCGAAGTAGACCCAGATAAAATCATGCTCATCTACACTCTTCACGGAAACCGGCTCCATGCACTCTCCAAGGTAGTGATCCCAAGCTGCATTCCGGCGATCATCAGCACCATGAAGGTCAATATCGGGCTCTGTCTGGTGGGCGTGATCATCGGAGAATTTATCGGCGGCAGGGAAGGACTTGGCTATATGATCATCTACGGCAGTCAGGTCTTCAAGCTCGACTGGCTGCTGATGAGCATCTGCATCCTCTGCGTGATCGCCATGCTGCTCTATGCTCTGATCGGACTGATCGAGAAGTGGTATCTTTGCCGGTGTAAGATTTCCTGATATTTATCAGAAACTTCACAGGGAAAGTCTCTTCTTTCTCCCTCGCTTTTTCAAAAAGGAACCATACTTTTCAGATCATTTCTGGTATGCTCCCCGTCAAGAGGACAATAAAAAATAATAAATTTTTGTATCGTCAGCCATGCTATGGCTGGCGATATTTTATGCTGCTTTTGTAGATTGCTCATGATATTTCATTGGTCCATTGTCAATACAGTGGGCAACTCTAGGCATACTCTGCTTCATATGATGTTTTTTTAATCTAGTATAAAACTGTGCGCTTGTA
>SAMEA3387450__coassemble_2047_pt1 | contig 10062 bp, 14 predicted proteins | sample SAMEA3387450__metabat2_low_PE_003 | metagenome-assembled genome bin SAMEA3387450 (sample SAMEA3387450) | Felis catus | biome: Faeces | place: United Kingdom | collected 2012
CAAATTCCTCAAATAAAGGCTCTACCTTTACCTTGGAGAAGTCGATAACTTCTTCCTTCTCAGGTGCTGCTGTGGAAGTGCTGTTTTCTGACTTCGCAGACTTCTTGTCAGCGTCCAGGGACTTCATTGTCGGGATTAATTGAACGATTCCTTCCACCCTTGTCCACTGAGCTCCGTCAGGCACCGTACACATCCAAAAACTGATTTTTTTTGCCTTCCACTGAGGTCCATAGAGCCCCAAGTCCGCTGTGTCATTCGTGTTGTACAAATTGTTTTGATATATAGATTGTCTCTTCAAGTAACAAGACAATTCTCTACTTATATTATAATCTTTCCCTGGAGATTTGCAACAATTTCCTGCTTTTTCTCCTGTGTCGCTTCCGCATAAATATCCATGGTTGTTGTAATATCTGAGTGACCCATGATACTTTGGATCACCTTCAAATTCGACTCATTCTCACACAGTCTTGTGCAGAATGTGTGCCTCAAATGATGAGCTGAAAAATGAGGAATAATGAGTGGTTCTCTATCCTCTTTCTCTGCTATTTCTATTTCATCTTTGTTATATGCAACTCTTGCCCTTTCAATCGCTCGATTAACTGCATTTGGTAAATATACCGTTCCGGTTGCTGTTACAAAAACGAAATTTGAATATCCATCAATCTCTTCTGAGGAAAAGCCAATGCACTTTTGGATCTCATACTCATCCAGAAAAGCATTGAACACTTCATCGATCATCGGAATGGTTCTCCGTCCTGAAATCGTCTTTGGTGTAGAAATATGCTTGACCGATTTTCTGTTTTCATCAGGTCTGTAGATAAAAGTATGATTCACACTGATAATGCGCTTTTCAAAATCCAGGTCATCCCATCGAAGACCGATGCATTCACCAATTCGCATTCCTGTTCCAAGAAGGACCGTTATAATAGGTACCCATCCTTGATATTCCCGATGGGCTTTTAAGTAATCCATAAAAGCTTTCTGCTGTGGAATCGTAAGCGCATGTCTCGGATTATCTTCCCAGATATGGCTCTTTTTGATTTCTGCCATTAATCCGTCTGTCGGATTTTGTCTGAGCAGTCCATCCCTTACAGCCATCTGGAATGCCGGATGCAACTGTGTATGTATACTATCCAGCGTATTTGCTTTCATTTCTTCATCCAGGATAATACGATAATAGATTTTTTTCACATCAGAATATTTGATCTTACCAATCAGTCTTTTTCCAAATGTTGGTCTGACAAAGTGATTATACATATAGAGATAATTCACTTTTGTTGATGGTTTCAAATCATATTTCTGTTCGATAAACCAATCATACAGTTCATTCAGCGTCATCCTGTCAGCCAGCTGCGGATTCAGTCCATCTTCTTTGTCGCGGATGATTTTTCTTTCTTTTGCTCTGAGTTCAACCAATGTTTTTGCGTAAACAGTTCGTCTATTATTATATAATTTTTACACTTTTTACACTGTCAAAAACAATGTATTTACAGCGTTTGTTCAACTTTTAAGATGATGTAAGAATGTGTAAAACTACTCTAATTAGTAACAAATTAGTAACATAAAAATTATATCAATTCGTTTACCTTCTGCTGTACTGCTGCCGGACTATAACCCGCAGCCTTCAGGCGGTCAGTTCGTTCCTGACCATTCCCCCAGTCACCCCGAATGACTTCTTTTGCAATAGCGGTCAAATCTATTGCAGCGTTTCCTTTCAGAATCATGTTTACTGCATTTTGTACTTCCTGATAATTGTACCCTGCCACTTCAAGGTTGTCCCGTCGATCTGGATTGTTACCCCACTGACCGGCGATTACTTCTTTCGCAATATCCTGTACAGATTTTGAAGATATCGTTTCACTTCCATTTATCAGGGTGTTTACAGCTTCCTGTACTTCCTGATAATTATATCCGGCATTTTCTAATGCACTTTGTCTTTCCTTACCGTTTCCCCACTCTCCCAGATACACCTCTTTAGCGATTTCCTCTATAGACTTTTTGGTGGAAGGCTGTGGCGTAGTAGTGGCTGCATAATGAGGTGTAATGAATCCACGGATGTATTTACCATTCACAGCAATATCTCTATAACCGACTGTATTGCTTTTGTTACCCTCAATGACCTTGATCGTGGATCCATCACATGAAATCACAATACCAACATGATCCGACCATCCAGTACAATCACCAACACCATTGTCATTCCAGTCATACAGAATCACGTCACCGGTATCAGGTACATAGGCATCATTTTCAATCCAGATACCTGCAGTAATAGCAAGTTTAATCATGCTTTCACAACTACATTCAACGCACGGAAAGATACCTGAAAGTCCGGTTGCGATAAATGCAGCTGAGGTTGCCGTTGCACACCACGGATCACCAACACTCATCTTGTATCTGGTACATAATCCGGAATCATTAAAAATTTTCAGAATTTCTTTATGCTGTTCACTTCCCTCTGTGATCCCAACATATTTAGAGAGCCATTCTGAGGCTTTCGATCTGTCACCGGAAGAACCGGATTCACCATCATACTGAGTCAGGTTATACTGTTCAATCACGTCCATATTACTCTGAACATAAGTCGAACGGGACGCATACCCATCCGCTTTGATTGTTTCCAGATATTTCTGCGGATCCGTGATTCCTTTAAGATTCTGATATCTAGCAAGCTGGATGAATTCAAAGTACCCTTTGACTCCATCTTCCATTGAATCAAATACCCTGAAATTATCAGCAATCATTGTCAATACACCCGGTTCATATTCTTCCTGTGTGTTCATGTTCACACTCTTACCAGTCCACTTTGTACCGCACTTAAGGCCAAAATAGTTGTGATAATTGGCTGCAAGCTTTGACTCACCCCATCCACTTTCCAAAATTGCCTGTGCAATGATCGGACTGTGTACGCATATACCAAAAATTGCAGCATACTTTTTAACGTACCCTGCAATCTGATCAATAAATTCCTGATTTGTCATAGATGATCACCTCTTATTTCTTTGGTTCTGTATAAGTAAGTGCCTGATCACTGTCAGTAATACCTTTGGTTGTCGGGTCAGTTACAACACCAAGAATCGCAAGAACCGCAAATACTGCATTTACCACATCAAGCAGTTTGTTACCAAGATTACCAAGATCAAGGGTATAACCAAACACTGCTGCCACAACTTGAATCAACAGAAGTACAGCCGGAATCAGTGCAACCCAAAACGCTTTGTTTTTAATTCTTACAATCCAGTTAATATTTTTCATGTTCTATACCTCTTTCTTTTTCAAATGTAATTCTTCAATCTCATGCATCATTTTTGTGATCATTCCATTACCACTTAAAGCGTGGTATGCGTCGTACATTTCCATAAAATTTTCATAAGCGTATGATGGAATATCACCCAACATCATGTACTTATCGTGATATTCGATAAGCTGAACCCTAAGTAAAAGCATTGTGCCTTTACTGTTTGCGTCCCTGTCTTTTTTCTGATTTTTTAGTAACCAAACCACGTACCCCATAAGGGCTGTGATAATGATTGGTAAGACAATTGTATATGTTGAATAAATAAACTGTTCCAATGGTCTGTGTGTCCTTTCTGTACACGAAAACAACCGCTTCTGACGTTATATAATCGTCATATAGCGGTTGTTTTCGTGTATGTGATAATTTCCTCGCCTGTTGATTATTCTGCTAATTCAGGACAATCAAGAGCGACCAGTACTTCTTTCACTTTGTCCTTGATTTTCTCAGGAACATCAGCAAAAGTTTTCTTTCCCTTAACAATAAGAGTTGCGTAAATAACTGCCATAATCTGCACATCCTTTCTACATAGAATTTTTATGATAAACTGAAATAACATCAGTTTTCACCGTCCAAAATAGCCTTGACTGCTTCTTTCAGCTTGTCCGGCACATCATCAATGGTCTTAACACCTTTTAGGATCAATGCTGCATAAATCTTTACCATGGTACAATCTCCTTTCTTATGGCATCATTTCATAAATTTCACACAGTGCGAGCTGTGTCTGTGTGATCTGGTCCATTGCATCTGTAATCAGTTCCTCGACTGTACGTCCTTCCTGCGCCACGCATACTTCATAAATAGTACCCGGATATTCGGTCAATGAAGTGAATGTGATGTACTTCTCATAGACTTTTGTCTCTCTGGAATCCTCTACTTTCATCAGCTCAGTTTTTGATTCATCTTTGAAAATATTCAGGATCTCTTCTCTGGACTGATTGATGATCTTTACTTTCAGGTATCCAGCTGATTCAGAGACCTCCTGTACATTCAACTCAGACGCATCTTTGAATATGATTTTCATATTTTTCCTTTCCGAAGAGAGATTTTGAATTAAATAGCAAAACGCAAAGAATGTTTAAAACTGTTTCTATAGAAAAGAGCAATTATACTCCTGAAACAGGTGCAAATGTTTTTAATATTCACATTGACGGGTACAAAGCGATAGCAGTAACCTACGCTGGAACGAATACCGGCTCAAATTTTGTTATCGCCACAAGAGTACTTTCAGCCGACAATGTGGATTTTAGATTTTCAGATACTATACCGGTAATTTTTAGGTTTGGAATCCTATACATAAAAATGGACGAAGATGATTAGTCATATTTTTCGTTATACAAGATATGACTAATTGCTTTACAATACTTTTATGTGCCAGGTGAACTTACCTACCAAAGATTTGAATACTATCATATGTACCTATCTCTGATAATACAGCTATAGTATTGTCATTAACATAATATATGCTTATGAGACCATTTGCTCGTATGTCAATCCTGTTTCCTTGACTTCTTTTTTCTCTGAAAACGTTGACTGGCAAAAAACACGTATCTTTTACATTCCCATACCATAGGGCAACCAAAATCAGTTCAGAGTAAGCACTTATACTCTTATTTAATGTTTTATTTTCATATGATTTTTCTTTGAGGTAATTGGATGCATAACATAGTTCCCACGTTTTATTTAATTTCTTGCTATTTAATTCAAAACCTCTCTTCTTTGTTCATTTTTCAAGTTACTATAAGCGTGCATAACAAAAACACCCGGTTGTAACCGAGCGTAAAATGATCTTCTTATCTATGCACTTAGATATTTCTTGTGATGATACTTGACCGACTCCTGATCTACGGTACAATAAAGCATCGTTGTTTCCGTCTTTGCGTGTCCGGCAAAGATAGATGCTTCCTGCAGTGGCATTGGAAACTTTCAGGAAGATTATCAAAAGCTTCCTGTTCTTCGTCTTTGACTTCTTCTAAAATATCCTTTGCCTGACTGATCAACTCTAACGCTTCCGACAATCTTTTTCTTCTTACCTTATTCATACTTAAACCGTCCTTTCTACCTTAAACAGCCAATCGGTTTCATCTTCTGTAGATACACCAAAATATTCATTTGACCGGTTGAAGTAATAGCTGATACCGTAGAATTGTTTGATCGCCATCCGGAATATCTGCCATTGTGCCTGACACTGACCAGCGGATTCTCTCGCTCTCTTATATTCTTCCCCATGTGGCTCGAATCTGAATTCTTTAAGTTCAGCCAGCCAGTGATCCCATGCTGTGATACATTCTTCTAAGCTGCTTCCGAACTCTGTCTTTAAGAATTTCTCTTTGTTCATTTTCAACATTGTTAATTGCCTCCATTTTTTGATTTTTCCAATTATCATTTCATTCTCTTTTTTATACTTCCGGTCAGGCGATGGATAGTCTGAGTGACCGGAAGCTGGCTACATAAACAACAAAGTACTGTGTCCTCTCGCTAGTTGATTCTTCCGTTTAACTGCTTCTTGGTTAAGGAGTAAAGTCACTATTGGCTAGTGCTAAACTGTTTTCTTCAATTAGTACAGTTCACTTTGCTTTCTTGTCCTACAGTTCCTACTTTCTTCAACTGTTTTGCCGGGTCATGTTTATTCTTCACACACTCTGTCTGATACATTTGTCAGCATAACTACCATGTTACTTGTGTGTAGCCCTATCGCTTCACCCGGTCTTTCCTGCTTGCTTTGTTGCTATGAGAACATTATATGTCGCATATTAGAATTTGTCAATGGATTTTTTGTGATTTTGCGAACTTTTGTGATTTTGCGACATTTTTTTATTGTATTTCTTATAAGAATGCGGTATAATTAGTAACAGAAAGAGAGGTGAGAAAATGAACGAACGTCTTAAGAAATTAAGAAAAGAATTAGATATGACTCAACAGGAATTTGCAGAAGGTATTGGTATAAAAAGGAATACAATGGCAACATATGAATCTGGTAGAAATGAACCAATTGATGCCGTAATATCTCTTATATGTACAAAATACAACGTAAATGAAAACTGGCTGAGAACTGGTGAGGGTGAAATGTTCGTAGAAATGTCTTATGATGATGAGATCGCACAGTTTGTCGGTCAGGTGATGGGTGAGGAAGATGATTCTTTTAAAAAAAGGTTAATTTCAGGACTTGCAGCTCTGGACGATAACGGATGGAAAGTATTGGAAGATTTTCTTGATTCCATACAAACAAAAAAGGACTGATTTATTTCAGTCCTAACATCCCTCTGATGAAGTAATACACATGTCTTAACTGTGTTTCACTTACTTCGTTCAGCATATCAATTATAAGTTTTTTGTAATCCATATGTAGACCTCCTTCCGAAACGGAACACCCGTTCGCTTCACCCTGAATATATGATACATCAGTATTCACAGGAAATCAATATTTTTTCGAACGTTTGTTCTGTTTCTGTGCGTTTTTTGTTATATTTATTATAACGCTTTAATGTGTGAAAAGGTCAGTCAGAGGATAATCGTCCGGTTAACCGGACACTTATTTAACATCAGAATCAAACAGGTCTGTAATACGACAATTCAGGCCTATAGCAAGCTGTTCCAGTGTCTTAATCTTAGGGTTTGAATCCTCTTCCATGTCTTCATGAATTGTGGATTTTGAAACACCGGACATAATGGATAGCTGCCGAACAGACAAATTTCTTTCGTATATGATTTTGGACAATAATATTTTCATGTGGTTATTATTCCCGGAATATACGGAAGTTATAAGGGGGGGGGACTTAAGAAATGCGGTCTAACAAGGAACATTCACACTTGTATTATAAAATCTTTGGAGTCATCTTTTTAATTTTGGGAGTACCCTTTTCACTGATGGGACTAATCATAATTTCTTCTGGAGGAGTAATCCTCCTGGTTCCGTCAGTACCATTGGTTTTCTTCGGAATTAAGTGGGTGCGAAAAGCCAAACAATTGAAATTAGCAAGATCCGAACGAATGGAGTCACAGACAACTACCTATAAACCAGTAAATGAGCCTCTTTCAGAGTCTGTCAAAACATCTCCTGAACTTCCACCGGAACAATCAGAAGTACCAAGTGCCGAGGCTACAGTATCAATAGCGTGGGAACTCAATGGCGAACCAGTCAGTAACCTCAATGATACAGAAGAACCGGAAGATGAAGATGATTTTCCGTGGGGATGGTTTACGGAAAATAAGGGATTTACAGATCAGATAAAACGAGAATATTCCCATTATCTTCATACCTGGGTTGATTCATGTAATAAATCTCCACGGGAGTTATATTCATCACTTAAATCGTTTGTACGATATATGAAAGATGTCCAAAAGTTGTGCAAACGTAAAGGAAAATATTTTGAACTTTGGTTTGATGAAGTCCTGACAGGAAAAGGTTATCTGGAAACACGTCAAAAAGAACTGGATGATCTTTCAGAAAAGTGGGTTGATCTACAGAAAGCATATGAAATTAAAGAGGAAAAGCTTACTCACCTTGACGATGATATCTGGAATCTACTCACACTTAACGGATCAATGTTACAAACTGACATTTATAAGAATTTTGACTCTAATTTAAAACAGGATATTCAGGAGAAATTATACATCTGGAGTATATCTGGAAAAATCTCAAGAGTAAAAGAGGGACGCACGTACAGAGTCTCACCAAAAACTGAATAAATTCACTCAGTTCAGTCTACGGTTGGTTACACTTCGGTTACGGTTAAAAATAGCCTAAAAAGTGCTTCAAACCCTTATAAATCAAGGAAGTTACGGTTTCTACGGTTACACTTAAAATCCTATTCCTATATATTTTATATTTTTACTTTTTCCCTATTATTTTTTTATTAACTAAAATTAAAATAATAAAGAAATTAAAATATACCGTAGACAACCGTGTAACCCTTGCAAATACTGGGTTTGAACCGTAGACAGGTAGTGTAACCTACTGTAACCTAGTGTAGAAAATTAAAAAAAAGTGGCGTCAGCTGCGCCAACAGCCAACGCCAGACTGTAAAACCAGATCAAGAATGAAATGATATTACCAATCCTAATTCCAATTATATCATTTCATTCCTGTAGTTTCAATGAAAGAAAGGAATGAATATCTATGGGAAAAAGAAACCCAAACGGCTATGGCTGTGTTACTAAATTAAAAGGTAACAGATCAAGACCATGGTGTGTTAAAGTTACCATTTATGATGCAGAAGGACGTGCCAAACAGGCTCCGATCGGATATGCTGAGACCGAAGAGAAAGCCAATATTCTCTTGGCACAATACAATAATAACCCATGGAACGTTGACCGGGAGAAAGTGACTCTTCTCGATCTGTATCATCGTTGGGAAAAAATCAAACTCCCGAAGCTCGGGAAATCCAGTCAATCTTGTCTTCGGTCTGCTTTTAAACATTGTTCAAAGTATTATGGTATGAAGTATCGGAATATCCGGTCATATCATATGCAGGAGTCAATTGATAACTGCGGTTGTGGATATGCCACCCAAGGGCATATCAAAAGTCTATGGGGACACCTTGATGAGTTCGCATTTGAAATCGACCTAATTGATAAAATGTATTCACAGATTACAACATCACCACCAGCATCAGAAACAAGCCGAACACCTTTTACAACAGAACAGATTGACGCTATCTGGGAAATTAAAGACCAACCTTATGTGGACACCATCCTGATCTTTTTATATACAGGATTTAGAATAGAGGAATTATTGACCATGACAGTTGATCAGGTGAACCTGGACGAGTGGTATTTTCAGGGCGGTATAAAATCTGCATCTGGAAAAAATCGTATTGTTCCAATACATGACAGGATCAAACCTCTTGTGAAGAATCTGGTTAATCAAGGTAATACCTATTTATTTTCCTATGACGGTAAAAAATTCAATGCAACCACTTATCGGAATAATGTCTGGTACAAAGTGTTGGAACAAATTGCACCAGGCAAGACACCACATGAGGCCAGACACACGTTTGAAACATTTTTGGATGATGCTAAAGGGAATCGGAAGTGTATCGATATGCTGATGGGACACAAGTCAAAAGACGTGGGAAACAGAGTATATAATCACAAGACACTAGATCAGCTAAGAGAGACTATAGCACTGCTAAAATAATAAAAATAAGACTGAACCAGTAACAAATTAGTAACATAAATCTCTTGAAATGCCGTAAAATCAAGCATTTCAAGAGATTCATTTTTATTATTATCTAAATCTGTATAAGAATAAGAATAGCGACCGTCTTTTCTCTGACTCTCACCGGTTCGCAACACATACCCCCGGCTGTCTTTTCTTGATTTTGCCATCCTCTCACCTCACTAATCGTGAGGAGCATCTTAGCTGTGCTTATCCTGTCGGTATAATAGTTCCAATCCTTTCTTAAGCACCTGCCCTTTTGTAAGATCGTACTTTTCAGCATAAGCTTCCAATTGCTTCTGCTCAGCATTGGAGAAACGGATGGTGAAACGATAATTCATGGGATCATCACTCTTTGGTCTTCCCATCTTTGCCATACTATTTCCTCCTTCCTTACAACACTATTATACTTTATGTCCGACAACAAGTCAACGTGTTTTGCTCCTCATGTATTACATTTTATTTTTTATAATTCATCTCTGAAATTTTCAAGATATTCATCCACAATCTCTGTATTGACCAGAACAACTCTCTTCACATGATAGACTGCTTTCGCATCTTTCGCTAATTCCTGAAATGTATGCAACCCCATAGAATATAATTGTGC
>SAMEA3387450__coassemble_2082_pt1 | contig 9771 bp, 7 predicted proteins | sample SAMEA3387450__metabat2_low_PE_003 | metagenome-assembled genome bin SAMEA3387450 (sample SAMEA3387450) | Felis catus | biome: Faeces | place: United Kingdom | collected 2012
CAAATTTTTTTATTAGTTTTAGGAATTTGGCTAGTTTTTGCATTTAATTGGATAACAATGTTTCAAATACAATGGCCGGAATATTTATATTCTTATATACAAGTTATTATTGGAATAGCAGTTATATTTAGATATATGATATTAAAACCTAAAAATATAGATAGTATAATTTTGATATTGATTATTTTAGCAGCATTTTTAATTTCAAGAGACAGATCAGCAATAGGATCTGTTCTTGAAACGGGATTATTGATTATTGGAGCAAAGGAGATTGATTATAAGAAAATATTAAAGGTATATTTAGGGGTTCAGATACCACTTACAATTATTACATTAATAGCAGGACAGTTAGGCATTATAGAAAATTTGACATATTACCGCGGAGAACAGGTAAGAATGGCATTTGGATTTGTATACCCAACAAATTTCGCATCACACCTTATGTTTATGAGTGCTGCATGGATAGCAATAAGAGAGATAAAATGCACGTTTTTAGAATTAGGTATGATTACAATACTTGTATATTTCTTAGATAAGTATTATGACGCGAGATGTGGAGAAATATGTATCATTCTTCTAGTACTAAGTACGATATATTTAAAATGTAGAATGTATTTTGCTGAGAAAAATGGAAAAAAATACAAAACATCTAAATTTTTGAATTTTCTATGTTTGTGTGTGCCGTTTGGGGGAGCAGGAACTATGATTTTATTATCTAGATTTTATGATCCGAGTAAAGGGTGGATGGAAAAATTAGATAGTATAATGTCGACAAGACTTGCTTTGGGAAAGAAGACTTTTGATTTGTACGATGTAAAACTTTGGGGACAATATATTGAGATGCATGGTGGTGGTGGAACAACAGCACCTAAACCAGATTATTTTTTTATTGATTGTTCATATCTGAATATATTGATGAGATTTGGATTTGTAGTATTTGTATTGACGATGTTATTGTTAAGTATTACAATTGTCAAAAGTTATAAAAAACCATTTTTGCTAGCAATGATAGTTATTATATGTATACATTCTATGATAGAACAGCATTTATTTGAATTACATTATAATATATTTTTTATGTTAGCATTTGCAAATTTTAATATACAAGATGATAGAAAAATGATTATAAAAAAGTGTTAGAATGAATCGGGATATGAAAAAACATATCCTGATTTTTTACATTTTGATAAGTTTGTAATTGTTGTCAATATTGCATTTTTTCGATATTTGTGTTTTACTATAATATGTATATTTGCAAATAATAAGTAAAGGAAATGAAAGGAAAATGAAAAGACCAAAGATAGTTAGAAAGATTGGATATGGATTTTATTGTATTTTAATGATTGTAATAGCTGTTCTTGGATTTATTCTTTACAATTTGGGAAACTGGGTATTAGACACGTGGGGGTTGTTGTCTATTGATGAAATTATTTTTCATTTGAAAGTACCGCTTGAGGGAACAAATTCGGATATGGTGATAGATGGAATAAATGCATGTGTACCGATGGCAATATTAGTATTGATTACATGTATTATCCTTATCATAGGATTGAAGAACAAACATGGGAAATGCGTGATTTCCTTATTTCTCATAGCAGTGATTGGCTTTGGAAGTGCGGCTCGAGCAGCCTATAAAGTATATGATGAACTTGATGTAAAAGAATATCTTGTAAATCAGAAAAAGGAATCACATTTTATTGAAAAAAATTATGTGGATCCTCGTACAACTGAAATTACATTTCCAGAGAAGAAACGCAATCTGATATATATTTTTTTGGAGTCAATGGAATCAACTTATGCATCAAAGGATGAAGGGGGAGAATTTGAGTTTAATTGTATTCCAGAGTTGACACAATTGGCAAAAGAAAATACCAATTTTTCTAATACAGATAAATTAGGTGGTGGATATTCATCAACAGGAACAACCTGGACTATGGGAGGAATTTTTGCACAGACATCAGGATTGCCTATAAAAAATGTGGATAGTAATGAGACATTGGGAGAACAAACGAGTTTTTCGTCACAAGCTGTCAATTTAGAAGACATTTTATCAGATGCTGGATATAAACAATGTTTTATGTTAGGATCAGATGCTACTTTTGGTGGGAGAAGAGCATATTTTGAAAGTCATGGAGATTGTGAAATATGGGATTATAATACTGCAATAGAAACTGGAAAAATTCCAGAAGATTATCATGTGTTTTGGGGGATGGAAGATCAAAAATTATTTGCATGTGCTAAAGAAAAATTACAAGAATTAAGTTCAGGTGAGCAACCATTTAATTTGACATTATTAACTGTTGATACTCATTTTGAAGATGGATATGTTTGTGACCTATGTCAAAATGAATTTGGAGATAATCAATATGCAAATGTAATGGCGTGTTCTAGTCGGCAAGTGAATGATTTTATTAAATGGATTCAAGAACAGCCATTTTATGAAAATACCACTATTGTATTAAGTGGAGATCATTGGACAATGGATTCTGATTTTTGTAATGATGTAAGTGCAGATTATGAGAGAGGAATATATAATGCATTTATTAATCTGCCAGAAGATTTAGACACTTCATTTGAAAAAACTCATAATCGTAAATTTGCTACAATAGATATGTTTCCGACAACGTTAGCGGCTTTAGGTGCTGAAATTAAAGGAGATAGATTGGCTTTAGGAGTAAATCTTTTCTCTGATTGTAAGACATTAAGTGAACAATATGGAAGAGATGAATTTAATAAAGGATTGTCTGAAAAGTCAACATTTTATGATATGCTGATTAATGATATTACGGATATTAATGAATTACAGAAGAAGCGAAAAGAAGAGGCTGAAAAACAGCAGGAAGAAAATACAGATAATCAGGAACAGCAGATGGATCAGCCAGATGCAGGTGTAGATACAAGTGGTATGGAAACGCCGGATGCATGGCAGGGATACGTGCAGGACGATTATCAATATGATTATAATGACGGTTCAAATAATTACTGGTATGACGGAGGATATTCCGGAGATGATTCATGGAGCGGAGGTAATGATGATAATAATTATGTAGAACCGACTCCGACACCAGATTCGACACCGGAACCAACGCCAACACCGGATCCTACACCAACGCCGGATCCGACGCCAGATCCTACACCAACGCCGGATCCGATGCCAGATCCAACTCAAACACCGGATCCGGGTGGAGACAGTGGAAGTGATACTGGTGAAACAGCAGAAAATATAAATTAGAGAGAAACTCCGGTTTATGCCGGGGTTTTTCTTCGGATAAATAAAGCAGAATGGAGTTGTCTGTAAATTGATACAATGGGAAATTCTACAAACAAGTAGACATTTCCCCATAAAAAGTGTAAGATAGAGTCTAAGAGTATTTATACTTACAATTAATATGGTTAGAAAGAGGAAAGTACATGAAGATGAAGTTTACGAAAAAAATAGCGACAATTCTTTTGTCTGTATGTCTGATCGTACCATGTTTTTCTGTGATGGCGCTAGCTGCAAATGGTGTGATATTCTTTTCTGATCTTGAGACAAGTGTCGGGGATGAATTTACGATCACAGGTACAGCAGTTGTCAGCGGAGATGTAATCGGAGACGCGACGATTCATATGACTTACGATCCTTCTTATATGCGATTTGAAGAGGGAGACGGAGTGAATGCAGACACGGATGGTAATCTGACATTTAAAGGTTCAGGTGACGGAAGTAGTGACCGGATTGAGTTTACAATGAAATTCCAGGCTCTCCAGGAAGGAAGTACAAGACTTGAACAGGGAGATGCGACGGTTACAGACAGCGCTGGATCAAGTGTGGCATGTGAAGAAGGATATGCGGATGTTACGATCGGAGCAGGAGATCCGAGCAAGATCGAGGATGTTGCGAGTGGAACAAGTGTTACGATTGATGGTCAGGAGTATACCTTATCTGGTGATTTCTCAGACAGCATGATTCCAGCTGGATTTACAGCAGGAGAGATTACTTATAATGATTCGACGTATAAAGGTGCTGTGCAGGAAAAGACAGGACTTCAGATGACTTACCTGGTAGACGGTGATGGAAAAGGCGATTTCTGGATGTATGATTCATCTGACAGCAGCTTCTCACCGGCAGAACAGGTTGTGATTTCAGATACTTATTCTATCGTAATTTTTGATGCAGGCAGTAAAGTGTCTATGCCATCAAAGTATTCAAAAGGAAATTTGGAGATCAACGGCAAGACTTTTGAAATCTGGGATGAACCGGACCGCGATGGTTTCTATGTATTATATGCAGTAAATAATGACGGTGAAGAATCCCTCTATTTATATGACTCTGTAGAGCATACTTATCAGAGAATGGAGACTCCGAAGTCTGCGACTACACCGGATAAGAAGAGTGCAAGCAAGTTTGACGCAATTTTAGAAAAGATTTCCGATTATCTGATCTGGTTTGTAGCAGCGGCAGCAGTTATCGTTATTCTTCTGGTAATCTTCCTTCTTGTTTCCGTTGTGAAGTTACATAACCGCAACAGAGAGTTGGATGATCTGTATGATGAATATGAACTGGACGATGAGCCGCAACGTAATCCGGTAAAACCGATCCAGCCTGTTAAGGCAGAAAAGAAATCACAGTTCAAAAAGAGACAGGATGATGATTTCGAAGATGATTATGATGACTTCGATGATGATTTCGACGATGATGATTATTATGATGATGACTTCGACGATGATTATGATGACGAAGGAATAAGTGATGATACTCGCAACGTTGATGAGTTTGATGACTATTTTGATGATGACGACTTTGATTCGTTCGATGATTATAATATCAAGAAAGAAAAGCGTAAAAAAGGTGATACTTTCGAAATGGATTTTATTGATCTGGATTAAAGAGAAAGGCGGGGATGACGATTGTTATTCCCGCTTATTCTTTACAAAAAGTTCCATGTTTGCTACAATGTAACGAAAAGAGTAAAATTTATTTTCGCAAAAAAGACTGGAGGATATAGATAAATGTGTGGAATCGTAGGATATGTTGGATCGCAGCAGGCGGCTCCGATCTTACTGGATGGACTGTCAAAGCTGGAGTATCGTGGATATGATTCAGCAGGACTTGCTGTTCGTAATGGAACAGAAGAGACAGAAGTTATCAAGGCGAAAGGCCGTTTGAAAGTACTGTTTGAGAAGACCAATGGTGGTGCAGCCGTTCCGGGAACCTGTGGAATCGGTCACACCAGATGGGCAACACACGGGGAACCGTCAGAGAACAATGCGCATCCGCATATGAGTGACGATGGCAATGTAGTTGCTGTACACAACGGTATTATTGAAAACTATCAGGAGTTAAAGAACAAGCTGCTCCGCAAAGGATATACATTCTACTCTGAGACGGATACAGAGGTTGCTGTTAAGCTGATCGATTATTATTATAAAAAGTATGAAGGAACACCGGTAGATGCGATCAACCATTCCCTGGTCCGCATTCGTGGATCTTATGCGCTTGCTGTGATGTTCAAGGATTATCCGGAAGAAATTTATGTGGCAAGAAAAGACAGTCCGATGATTCTTGGCGTAGGAGATGGAGAGAGTTTTATTGCATCAGATGTGCCGGCTATTTTGAAATATACAAGAAATGTATACTATATTGGCAACCTGGAGATGGCAAAGGTCAGCAAAGAGGAAATTACCTTCTACAATCTGGACGGAGAAGAGATCCAGAAAAAAATGAAAACTGTTGACTGGGATGCGGAAGCAGCTGAAAAAGCCGGTTATGAGCATTTTATGATGAAAGAGATCCATGAGCAGCCAAGAGCGGTTAAGGATACTCTGAATTCTGTATTAAAAGACGGAAAGATTGATCTGACTGATATCGGATTAGCGGAAGAGGATATCCGGAGAACAAGCCAGATTTACATTGTAGCATGTGGTTCTGCTTACCATGTAGGTATGGTGGCACAGTATGTGATTGAGGATCTGGTGAAGATTCCTGTTCGTGTGGAGCTGGCTTCTGAATTCCGTTACCGTAAGCCAATTCTGGATCCAAATGGTCTGGTGATCATTATCAGCCAGTCAGGAGAGACTGCAGACAGTCTTGCAGCGCTCCGTGAGACAAAAGCGCAGGGAATCCGTACACTTGGAATTGTCAATGTAGTCGGATCTTCTATTGCAAGAGAAGCGGATAAGGTATTCTATACTCTTGCAGGACCGGAGATCTCTGTGGCAACAACGAAAGCGTACAGTACACAGCTGATGGCTTCTTACATCCTTGCAATTCAGTTTGCCAAAGTAAAAAATACAATCACTGAAGAGCAGTATGAAAATTATATTGCCGAATTACAGGCAATCCCGGAGAAGATCGAAAAGATTATTGAAGATAAAGAAAGAATCCAGTGGTTTGCAGCAAAGCAGGCAAACGCAAAGGACGCATTCTTTGTCGGACGTGGAATTGATTATGCAATCTGTATGGAAGGTAGCCTGAAGATGAAAGAGATCAGTTATGTTCATTCAGAAGCATATGCAGCGGGAGAACTCAAGCACGGAACCATTTCTCTGATAGAGGATGGAACGCTTGTGATCGGTGTGCTGACACAGCCGGAATTATATGAAAAGACGATCAGCAACATGGTAGAGTGCAAGAGCCGTGGTGCATATCTGATGGGACTTACAACTTATGGCAATTACAGCATTGAGGATACTGCTGATTTTGTGGTTTACATTCCGAAGACAGATGAGCATTTTGAGGCATCGCTTGCAGTGATTCCGCTGCAGCTGATGGGATATTATGTATCCGTTGCAAAGGGACTGGATGTAGATAAGCCGCGTAATCTGGCGAAATCTGTAACGGTTGAATAAAGTGATGCAGGAAGTTCCAGCGGAATTTCCTGTTGAATAAACGAGATGAATGACATAAAAATGTGCCGTTCATCTTTTTTTTCATATTTTATCACACTTTCATCACAATTATAGGCTAAACTCTTAACTATAGAAAAGGAAAAGAAAGGAGTCTTGAATGATGGACAATCAGTACAATTATTACAGACCAGATTCAGATGAAAATAGAGGAGCAGACAATCAGCAGGGATTCGGAGCAGGACCGCAGCAGAATCCGAAAGCTCCAAAACCGAAAAAAGGTTACGCAAAAAAAGTCGCACTTGTTGTAGGTGCTGCAGTATTATTCGGGGCAGTTGGCGGTGTGACGATGCAGGGAACCAGTTATCTGACTGGTAAGCTGCTTGGAAAGAATACAAAGAGTACCGTAGGCACAACAAAGACTGTATCGAACGCAAAGCTTACGACATCTACCAGTACAGTAACTTCTGATGTATCAGATATTGTTGAGAATACACTTCCGTCAATCGTTTCTATTACCAATATGAGCGTACAGGAAGTACAGAATTTCTTCGGAGGAATCAGCCAGCAGGAGAGTGAAAGCGCCGGATCCGGTATTATCATCAGCCAGAATGATTCAGAACTCCTGGTTGTTACCAATAACCATGTTGTAGAAGGAAGCGATACACTTACTGTTACATTTAATGATGGTAACAGCGTGGAAGCGCAGATTAAAGGAACAGACTCCGCAAGGGATCTTGCAGTCGTAGCTGTTCCGCTTGATAAGATTTCAGACGATACAATGAATGCGATTAAGGTTGCAACACTTGGAGATTCAGATTCTCTGAAGGTTGGAGAACCTGCTATTGCAATCGGTAATGCACTTGGTTATGGACAGTCTGTTACAACTGGTATCGTCAGTGCAACCGGACGAACAATTGATGGATTTGACGGAGAATACATCCAGACAGATGCAGCAATCAACCCTGGTAACAGTGGTGGAGCTCTTCTGAATGCAAATGGTGAGGTAATCGGTATCAACTCTGCAAAGATCAACAGCTCGGCAGTAGAGGGTATGGGATTTGCGATTCCGATTTCTGATGCAAGTGATGTTATCCAGAATCTGATGAATAAAGAGACAAGAAGCAAGGTTTCAGATGAAGAAAGAGGATATCTTGGAATCAAGGGATACGATGTATCTGAAGAAGGTGCACAGATGTACAATATGCCGACCGGTGTTTATGTCAAAGAAGTTATGAGTGGTGGCGGCTCTGAGAAAGCCGGTCTTACAAAAGGATCGATCATTACTGGCTTTGAGGGAAGTTCCATCAGTGGTATGAGTTCTCTCCAGGAACAGCTTCAGTATTATAAAGCAGGAGAAGAGGTAACGCTTACCGTACAGATCCCGGATAAGAATGGTGAATATACAGAGAAAGATATCAAGGTTACACTTGGTAAAAATTCATAAAATGATGTGAACACGTCGTTTTATGGGAGTATGAGGTTGTTCGAGGATTGCGGGAATTACATAGCAATGGAGCAATCCGGTTACATCATAAAATACTAAAGAAAGATGCCGTCAGATCAGAAATGGTCTGGCGGCATTATTGATGTTACGACCTGTTTGAAACGGAAACGGGCATCAGATTATACCGGATGCAAAAGTCAGAACCCTTTTTAAAAAATTACCATACAATAATATTGCAGATATAAGAAAGGGGAGCCAAAACAATGCAAAATTGCAGAAATAATAATCCATATATGAGACGTGCAAATTGTGGATGTGGCAATAATAACAATAGCTGTAATAGTAATTCATGTATGGCGAACAATGATGGAAGAAATCCATCGATGTCAGCACCTGTTTACCGAGAACGATCTGGATGTAGCGACCGGGACGATGCGTTGGATGGAATGTCGATCGCAATGGCTTATGTGCCATGGCAGAGTTGGAGACACATTTACGAAGCTGGAAAAGGATTCCACAGAGGAACCATATTCGAAGAGCTTGATCTTCCGTTTAAGGGGAAAGGAGGATGTAACGCATGAATGAAATGCCAAATTCCAAACCTTGTAGAAAAGATCTCCTGATGCAGATTGGTCATGCGAGCTTTGCGGTAGATGATGTGAAGCTTTATCTGGACACTCATCCTCGTGATCAGGAAGCGCTGGACTTTTTTTATGAATATAATAAAAAAAGGAACCAGTTGTTGAAAGAATATGCAAAATATTATGGACCACTCACAGTAGATACCGCTGTTCCTTCCTGCTCAGACAGATGGAACTGGATTCAGGAACCATGGCCATGGCAGGAAGGAGGGTGTTAGTTTATGTGGAATTATGAAAAACGTTTACAATATCCCGTAAAAATTACCCAGACCAATCCGAAGATGGCCCAGGTAATCATCAGTCAGTTCGGTGGACCGGATGGAGAATTAGCTGCGTCCATGCGTTATTTATCACAGAGGTACACCATGCCGTACAAAGAAGTGACAGGAATTTTAACCGATATTGGCACAGAGGAACTTGCCCACATGGAAATGATATGTGCCATTGTTTACCAGCTTACCAAGGATTTATCTCCGGAGGAAATTAAGGCTTCTGGTTTTGATAAATATTATGTGGACCACACACTTGCACTTTGGCCGCAGGCAGCCAGTGGAACACCGTGGACAGCAACTTATTTTCAGTCCAAGGGTGACCCAATTACAGATTTACATGAAGATATGGCCGCAGAGGGTGCGATTGTATAAAGACAACATTGAGGTTTTAAAAGAAAGTTCCCGATAATCTGGCATACTAGCTGCCAGATATGAGAACCCTAGAAATTCCAATGTATTTCAATAGGTACTTCCTTAGTTACAGGGTCTTTTTTGCCAACCAATACATAATCAATCAGCTTTTCAACCGTTTCCCTGTCTAAGTGTTCAAGATTTGTATATTGCTCAATTAACTGGCGACGAT
>SAMEA3387450__coassemble_2499_pt1 | contig 7062 bp, 9 predicted proteins | sample SAMEA3387450__metabat2_low_PE_003 | metagenome-assembled genome bin SAMEA3387450 (sample SAMEA3387450) | Felis catus | biome: Faeces | place: United Kingdom | collected 2012
ATTTTACTCTTACAATGCTCAATATCTTTTATGTAGGAATTTTGCTTGTTATCTTTAAACTTCTTCGCTTCTTCTAACGTTTTGAACAAGCGGTTTTTATATAATATTGTATAAGTTGATTTGTCAACTTCTTTAAAACATACATTGTATGATGATGTTTCTTTTTCAAATGTAATTCTATTATTCATATAGATTAAATCCCTTCCGGGAAAAATAAAGAAACATATAATGATAGTCGTATTTTCTAGTGTGATTAATAAAGCATTTCTCATTTTTAGAATGTGCCATTTATCGGCACTTTTGTTGAATGTAAAATTTACCTAATCACGTAGTTCAAATAATCTTTCTATATAAGATTTCATCGTGTTATTAGGAAGTCTTTCAATAAAATTTCGCTTCCATTCTTCTAATATTTCTAACTGTTCTTGTAAAAGATACGCATCAATAGTTACCTGTTGATCCACCGCCTGTTTAATATGATCTGCAAGTTTTTTCAGTAAATCCTTGTATTCCATATCAAATGACGTTTTGTAATCCTCAAATCCTAATGCACCCAGTAAATATGAAATTCTCTCGAAGTCATGAATATCCATTGAATTTCTACCAGTAATTTTATTACGATCACTCGAACTGCACATACTAAGAAATAATAGTTTTTGTTGTTCTACTCGTTTTTCCATAAGTATCATCTCCTTTCCTCAAAATTTTATGTACTTAAAATAAGTCCATATAAAACATAGTATCAAAATTTCCATCTAATATAAATACTTATAGTGTACTTATTATGAACTTATTTCTAAGGAGATTATTTTAATATGGAAAAAGATAAACATTTAGGATTACGTATAGATTCAGATACGCATAGAAAATTAAAAAGTATGGCTGAATTTGATGGTCGTTCTATAAACGGAGAAGTATTATATCTGATCAGACAGGCGATTGCTGAACATGAAAAGACTCACGGAGAGTTAAAATAAAGAGATCCTTTTAATTGCCAATTTTCAAAAACAAGTTCATCCATTGCATAATCGTCTCCCCAATATGCATATTCAATTTTTTGATACTCTGGTGGCACAATTACATTGCCATCATAATCAACAACTCCCATCAGATTGTCCTCTGTCCAAACAAAAGCAAATTGACCACTATAAACACAGGAAATTCTCACAAAAGATTCATAATTTGCAATAATTCTTATTTCTTCTTCATTTTGTTCAAACGGAAGTAATTCAAACAAAACTGCTTTTCCATCGACTATTGCACTTCCTAAACACGTTACATTTGGCAAATCTCCAATCATTTCTGCACCAAAAAAAACAACCTTATCGTCCCGGTTAATAATTTCCCATGTACCATCCTCTTCTTGAACTCTGCAGTATAATCCTTGCATTTCAAATGTTAGTGATCCGTCTTGATAATCTTTGGTTATTCTTTTTCCTTCTTCATTAATGTAATAGCTTTTTCCCGATATTTCTTGAACTCTTGCTGTTCCATCTGCAAATTCAGCTGCTTCTACAAAAACAGGATCCGTCAAAAGGCTTCCATCTTTCTTAAGGTATCCATATTTCCCGTTATTACTGATGTATCTTGCAACATTCTCCCCGGAAAAATAGAATTCATCCGTATACAGATACTTGAACGGTCCCACATCAATACCTGTTGGTGCATGATATATAGTACCAAATTGGGTATATTCGAATCTATTTTCTTCAGATGTATTCTTCGCACAATCTGTTTCATATGCATTCTGTTCGTTCATCTGGTTAATCGCCGGAACAGCACCTGTGACTATATGTAGCGTATATTTCCATACCAAGCACGCAACTATAATCCCAAAGATCACCAAAGCAGCACTTAATATCAGGTTATTTCTAAAACAATTCTTCATCTTCTTAATCATTCAATCGCCTCCATACAATCAGGTCTATTATTCTCCATATATTTCTGAAGTATTTCACTTCTAACAGCGTCGTTCTCAACATCATGCCAAAGATCTGTATCAGCTGATTTCTCAACAATAAGCACACAAGTTTCATCCAAATGTATAGGTCTTAGCACCATTACATTATGCTCTTCATATTCTTCAGCCAAACAAATCACAGTAGCTTCTTCAGCACAAGTCAGTACAATCTTAAATACATTATCCTTATCCCAGCCCATAATCTTAATCTCTGCCACTTCAAATATATCGGATACTCTTTTATCTGCATAAAAGCTCTCATCTATACACTTTGATTCGATTACAGACCAGATTAATAATCCCAAAGCAATTGTGTCCATGTAAAATCCTATTCTACCCGCAAATGGAAGAGCGATTGGCATCGGAAGAACACCTATGCTATATGGAATCCCCCAAATCACCCTCATTGCTAACGTCCACCAGGCAGCTTTATACACGAGATAATTTCTGTTAAAGACTACATTTTTACCTAAAAGTCGATATGACGCAATCAGAAACAAGAGCAATACTATGACAATAGCCACCCCAACTACCCAACCGCCATAATATAGTCCAGCAAGGAAGTAATTATTTCTATCAGCCAGAAAAGCTGTTACCGTACTATTAGAAATCAGTTCAGATGAACACCCAAATGCAGACGCTCCGGTAATGATTTGCTTTATATTATTCTGATAGACTCTCCAATCCTTGCCATACGAATACTGATCAAATGACATACCCGTACGATAAAACACAACTAATAAAGCACCCCAAAAGAATATATATAACCCTATGAGGGCAAGTACATTGCCTTTTTTATTGCAACAACTCCATGCATATTTTCTGACTGCAACAATCACAGTAATAATTTCAATAGCAGCCAACTCAATCAGCCAGATGTTTGGTAACTTCATAAAAAGCAGATATGAGATCAGTGAAAGCATTAGCAGCTGCATAACACCTGATATTACTGCTTTCATGCTATAGTATTCTTCACGGATCCCTCTAAAGATCATCTGCGTCCACAATGGAAATACAATAAAGAGAATTGGATCAAACATATATTTTTTATTTATGTTGAGAAATCCTATCGTAATATAAGTAGAATCTGTAAACACAGTAATATCTGTCCACATTTCAAATACAAAAGCCAGAAGACAAAGAAACGCTAAGCTTCCCATTGCAAGCATGGATTTTCTCAATATGCACCATCTTTTGCCATCCCCAACAGGTATCTCTTCTATATAGTCCTCCAACTCATCGTCAAAAAGAATCGAAAACCAACTGCCATTTTCCTTTGGCTTAACCAAGGACCAGTAGAAGAAGGTTCCTAGCAGAGTTATAACTGCAAATATCAAAAAACTATATGCTCCAGTTTCTTCATCATAACTTGCCATATATGTGAATGTGCGAAGCCAGATAAACGTAAGCCAACATACTACAGATAACAGAACTGATATTTTGTATCCTTTTTTACTCTTAATCATGTGTCTATCCTTCGTCCTTTCTGAAATTGGTGACCGGACTATAGCCGGTCACCAGAAATCAATATTTGTGTTTAAGCGTTCTCAGTCTGAGCGTCTATCGGGGAAAATTCTACACGATAATGCATAGCCTCAACCTTGTTTCTGACCTTATGTAGCGAATCAGGTGCAACATCGGTAAAGACTTTTGTTCCCCCCTTGAGTTCCATCCAGTTAATTCACGTACTGCCTTGATGGCCTTAACTTTTTGCGGTTCGGAATTTGTCAACCGCACTTCATATCCTTTTTCAGATAAAACATGGTTAACAGCACCTCTCTTTCACGATGGTTCGTTTCTAGGAACACCATTATCTTAGCAATTCCTATTACATTGCTCATTTTCACATCAGAAAAATAAGTTAGCTATTCACTATCCACACAATCGGTAGATGCGATAATCCTCACTGCATTCAACACAAGCTCCCATATTGAGCAGCAGTCCAGCTACAATTGATCTATGACATATCCCTTCTTCATCATCAGGGCAAAAGCATACAAGCCGTATATTCTTATCTCCACTAACCGCCACAAGTGCTCTAAGTTGCTTCATAGCAGCTTCACTGGACTGGATATCATTCAAAAATTTCTGGACATAGCATCTTTTAAAAGATTGTTCGTTCCACTGACCGGAATGAACCATACTTCTATACTCTTTAAACAGGCTTTCTTTTGGCGCCAATTCCGGAACATGAAAGACATTATCAAAATCCTCAAACAGACTTCTCAACTCATCGACTGCAAAGCATATAACCCAAACTTCATCAAACTCTGCCGGATTGGTTTTAAAAATATTACCAATGGAAATCATACATATCCTCCTTTCAGGCTGCCTCTCGGAAAGATTCTTTTCTTTCCGGAAGGGCATACCAATTCTGTATATTATCATCTGCCAAAGCGTAGATAGACACTAAAGAACGCTTCATATTCAGCAGGTCTTCTGTGAAGAGAATGGTGTTTCCCTCACTCCACATTCCATTTGCTCTTAAATACTCCGCAATCTTGATGTTGTGATCACGAGATTCACCGCAGATAATCATCTGCGGATATGAAGCATCCCCATGATAATTAGAATCAAGATATGTCTCATTGTGGATCAGATTGTAGTAGCGTTCGAGCTTGCTCATTAACTTCTCATAAGAATCCGGAGTATCACGAATCACTTCATAAGCCAGCACTGAGGTGTTATCGATCTTTACAGTTGCGGCTGTTCTAATCATGCAACTGCTTCCTGCCAGTTCAAGATCTGTAGCACGCATAGTCTCCATGATACCGAAGCGCTGCATCTGCGTATTACTCATCATAAGGTTGAGAATAATCTGATTGCCAACCAGGATTCTCTTTACATCACAGGCAGTATCATCAGGCATACCCTTCTCTCTTCTCTTTGAAAAAGACACGTAACGGTTGCCCATATGAAAGTTCACACCTTGTTCCAATGCAAGCTGATATCCGAAATAGTCAAGCTCATAATACTTAAGTCCATGTTCTGCACCAGTTGACACCATCTCGTTCTCCTGGATCACACGGTACTTCATCAATTTAAGAATACGCTTTCTCAGTTTAGGACGATCAACATCATAGCCTCTCAGGGTAATATACTCAAAAATCTGGAGAGAATTGAGATACTTAGAGCAAGCAACTTGCTCCACAATTGCATAATCAACGCTGTCAAGGAGCTCACGAAGTTCATCTACGCTTATCATACAGTACTGTACACGTGAATGCTCAATATGCTCATCATCTCTTGCCGCAAAAATCGGGGTCTCCGGCACGGTATACGCTGCCAGTTCTGCAGTCATTCTTTCATAGGTTTTAGGATCATTCCATTTTGTATAATTCATCATATCTTTTCCCCTCGCTTTCTTACAGGTCATTCTCAAGCATTGTAATCAGCTTCTGTTCCAGGTTGTCCTGCTCCAGATTTGCACAATAGTATTCACAAAAGTACTCAACCGTCTCCATCTGCTCTGTAGTCTCGTATGTAATCGGAAGTGTAATATCTATTAATCGTTCTTGCCAATCACTAGTCACATTGCATTCCGATACTTCTGTTCCCCATATGTATGGCAGCATCTTATGTGCTATAGTCACATTTTCGGCGATATTACTATCAATATGGATGGGTTCTCGCTTTTTCTCTTCCTTATAGATTTTTTTGCCTTGCTTACTTACTATGTACTGTACTAATTCAATTGAATCAACATAAGGCATGGAATTATATTCTACCCCGGCTTCGAGCAATTCAGCCGACAAACTTAATGCACCATTAATCTGTGATAATTCTTCTTCCAATATCTTTCTTTTTCGCTCAACTACCTTGGCAAACGATATTACCTCTAAATCAATGTTTTTGATGTCATCACAAGTCAATCCCGACTTAGTGAGTACTACTAATTGTTTTAGTCTAGCAATATCCTTAGCTGCATAACCAGCCCGTGATGTTTCCGATACAAATACATCCCTCTTTTTAAAATATTTTAGTCGATCATTATTGATGCCAAGCATCTCACATACTTCTTTGGTCTGTTTCAACTCATTTTTCTCATTGCTCATATCATAACCACCTTTCTAACTCCATCATACCTGATGGGGACAATCTCCCCGTCAAGTGTTTTTCATGAATTAATTGTAAATTTTATTTTCAATTATATGCAAAAATAGCCTTACCACCGAAATTTTTTTTGATGATAAAGCTGTTTCCACTATCTACACATTATTATTCTTTTTTATACTCACAATTTCTGATTCTTTGATATGTTTAAAAAGGATTCTTTTATTGGGTTCTTCACTCTTGTTTCCAAGAATATCATACGAAACTTCTTTCTGCTGCTCCCATGTTCCATAGGCATCTATTATACAAATCCTGCCCTTTGCTTCCTGATTTTTGTCTTTTCCCCAAACGAAGCAAACTTCTTCCCCTGCTTTATATTTCGGATTTCCAAGTTCCCGTGTATAATCTTCTTTTTCCAATCTCTTTCACCTCTGTAACTTAAGTGGAACGTTCTTATTATCAATTACATTTTATCATTCTGTTATAAATAACGATCTGTATCTCTTGCACTATATATCAGTCGCCTTACTTCCATAACATTCCCGATAACCACATAATATACCACATAATTTCTCACGTAAATCCGATAATATGGATACTCTCTCATTTTTGCAGAACGATAAGGTTCAAACGCAAGAGGATTTTCCAGCCTTTTCAATATAGCACTTTCAATATCATCAACTAACCGAAGTGCTGCATCATCATTTTTCAAAACGTTTGTAATGTAATTTACCGTACTTAGCAAATCAGTTTCGAATATTGGCAAGTAGCGAAGCTGATAAGATTTATTTTCCATGTATTGCACTCCTTGCATTTTTGAACACACTTTCGTGAGAAAGCCTTTCATCGGTTTCCACAGCCTGCCTGTCAGCTTCATCAAGCTTCATTTCGATATTATCTGTGAGACTTGCATACTCTTCTAAACTTAGAACAACCATAGCGCCATATCCGTTTTTAGTTAAATACACAGGATTTCCACTATTAACAAGAGTCTCAATTTCAGGAAATTTATTTCTAAGATCAGAAACTGGGCGAATTTGTATCATTTC
>SAMEA3387450__coassemble_2602_pt1 | contig 6627 bp, 8 predicted proteins | sample SAMEA3387450__metabat2_low_PE_003 | metagenome-assembled genome bin SAMEA3387450 (sample SAMEA3387450) | Felis catus | biome: Faeces | place: United Kingdom | collected 2012
GAGATAGATGCATGGAAATGAGGAAGAGATAAATGATCCTACACACAGGAATGCGAACGGACATTCCGGCGTTCTATTCAGAATGGTTTCTTAATCGAATAAAGTAAGGTTACGCGCTGACCCGCAACCCATATAATCCAAGTCAGGTAACAAGATACAGTCTGTCACCGGAAGTTGTGGATCTGCTTGCATTCTGCACAAAAATTGAAAAGATTTTCGTCTATAATTGAAGATATGAAAATATTTCTTTTAAAGAAAGTGCGAAGGAACAAGATGAGACAAGCTATGAGTGATATGTTGAAAATAATCCGCAGGAAGGAGATCTGGTAGGAGCCATTTATGAAGGAATCGCAGAATTCTTGAATGGACTGGATGATGCGGAGCGTGCAGAAGTTTTGTATGATGTTTATGCAGCAAATGTTTATCAGAATGGAAACGGAGAAGATGAACAGGGCAGAGTACTTCATACGATGTTTGATCAGGTGATTATTGAGAATGTTTCTTTTAAATAAACAGTAAGAAGGAATAAGAGAATCTGTGGGTTGAAAAACCTGCAGGTTCTTTTTGCGTGTAAAAAAGTTTCTGCTAAATAAAAGATACAATGAGCCAAAGACGCGTGCCCGGTACAAGAATGTGTCATTGTGCAACCATCATTCATTGCTGTATATAAAAATTTTAAAATCGAGAAAATTTCCCTTGCAATATACCCCAATGGGGTATATAATAGCCATCGTAGAGAGAAAAAATAAGAGGTGAGACGCATGGAAGAAAAGAAAGAATGTTGTCACTGTCATAAGACGAAAGAGCGTTCTGAAAAGGAATACAAGGACATGATCAACCGCCTGAGCCGGATCGAAGGGCAGGTCAGAGGTGTGAAGCGCATGGTAGAAGAAGATGCGTACTGTCCGGATATTCTGATTCAGGTGTCGGCGATCAATGCGGCGCTCAACAGCTTCAATAAAGTCCTTCTGGCGAATCATATCCGTACCTGTGTGGCAGAGGATATCCGCGAGGGAAAAGATGAGACGATCGATGAGCTGGTTGTAACGCTTCAGAAACTGATGAAATAACAGGATTGTTATAGATTTTCAGGTGAAAAGCGCAGGAAAATTTTTACAATATAAAAATGGAAGATAAAGCCAAAAAGTGAGGTGGATTTTTGTGGAACAATATACAGTAACAGGAATGAGCTGTGCGGCATGCAGCAGCAGAGTGGAAAAGGCAGTATCGAAGGTATCGGGAGTTACCAGCTGTTCGGTCAGTCTTCTGACGAATTCCATGGGAGTAGAAGGAACCGCATCCCAGTCGGAGATCATTGCGGCTGTTGAGGCAGCAGGATACGGTGCTTCGGTAAAAGGAGCAGATGCAGGAGCCAAAAAAGGCGTAGCAATGGATGAGGATGCCCTGAAAGACAGGGAGACACCGATTATGAAGCGTCGTCTGATCGCATCACTGTGTTTTCTGATTCCACTGATGTACATTTCCATGGGTCATATGATGTGGAACTGGCCACTGCCGGGATTTCTGGCTGACAATCATGTAGCAATGGGACTGATCCAGCTGTTATTTACCGGAATTATCATGGTGATCAACCAGAAGTTCTTCATCAATGGATTTAAGGGACTCCTTCATGGTGCGCCGAACATGGATACCCTGGTTGCACTGGGATCAGGGGCATCCTTTGTATACAGCACCTATGCATTGTTTGCAATGACAGATGCACAGGTGAAGATGGATATGGAAGGCGTCATGTCTTATATGCATGAGTTCTATTTTGAATCAGCAGCCATGATCCTGACGCTTATCACAGTCGGAAAGATGCTGGAAGCGCATTCCAAAGGAAAGACAACAGATGCATTAAAGAGTCTGATGAAGCTGGCTCCGAAGACAGCTGTTGTCCTGAAAAATGGTGTGGAGACAGAGGTTTCCATCGATCAGGTGAAAAAAGGCGATATCTTTGTAGTAAGACCGGGTGAAAATATACCGGTAGACGGTATCGTGCTGGAAGGAACCAGTGCAGTCAATGAAGCAGCACTTACCGGAGAGAGTATTCCGGTTGATAAAGCAGAAAGTGATAAGGTATCTGCTGCAACCATGAACCAGTCCGGTTTCCTCAAATGCGAGGCAACCAGAGTTGGGGAAGATACCACACTTTCACAGATCATTCAGATGGTCAGTGATGCGGCGGCAACCAAAGCACCGATCGCAAAGATTGCAGACCGTGTATCCGGGATATTTGTGCCGGCGGTTATTACGATTGCAGTGATTACAATTATCGTATGGTTGATCGCAGGTCAGAGTGTTGGATTCGCACTGGCAAGAGGTATTTCCGTACTCGTTATCAGTTGCCCTTGTGCACTGGGACTTGCCACACCGGTTGCCATTATGGTTGGTAACGGAATGGGCGCAAAGAACGGAATCATGTTCAAGACGGCGGTATCTCTGGAAGAGACCGGTAAAATGCAGATCGTAGCTTTGGACAAGACCGGAACCATCACAAGTGGGGAACCGAAAGTAACGGATATGATACCGGCAGAGGGTATCTCAGAGGAAGAACTTTTGGGATTTGCTTATGCACTGGAAAGAAAGAGCGAGCACCCACTGGCACATGCAATTTTACAGGAAGCCCAAGAGCGCAGACTGGATGTGGAGGAAGTAGAAGACTTCCAGGCAGTACCTGGAAACGGACTTTCTGCAGTTCTTGCAGGAAAGACGATTTATGGTGGAAATAAGAAATTTATCCAGACAAAGACTTCTGTGGATGCAGGAACGCTGAAAAAGGCAGAAGATCTGGCAGCAGAAGGAAAGACGCCTTTGTTCTTTGCGAAAGAAGATCAGCTGATCGGAATCATTGCGGTAGCAGACGTCATCAAAGAGGACAGTCCAAAGGCAGTCAAAGAACTGCAGAATATGGGAATCCATGTGGTAATGCTGACCGGCGACAATGAGAGAACCGCAAAAGCGATCGGACGTCAGGCGGGTGTAGATGAAGTCATCGCAGACGTTCTTCCGGACGGAAAAGAAGCCGTTATCCGGAAATTAAAGAAAAAAGGAAAAGTTGCCATGGTTGGTGACGGAATCAATGACGCGCCGGCACTTACCAGAGCCGATATGGGAATTGCGATTGGTGCAGGAACCGATATCGCGATCGATGCAGCAGACGTTGTTCTGATGAAAAGCCGTTTAAGTGATGTACCGGCAGCCATTCGTATGAGTAAAGCAACTTTAAGAAATATCCATGAGAACCTGTTCTGGGCATTCTTCTACAATGTGATCGGAATCCCGCTTGCAGCAGGTATCTGGTATCCAATCTTCGGATGGAAATTAAATCCGATGTTTGGCGCAGCAGCTATGAGTCTTTCAAGCTTCTGTGTCGTAACCAATGCACTTCGTCTGAACTGGTTTAAAATGTATGATGCCAGCACAGATAAGAAGATAAAGTCAAAAGTCAAAGAAATAGAGGAGGAAAAGACAATGACAAAAACAATGAAAATCGAAGGTATGATGTGTGGACACTGTGAGGCAACCGTAAAGAAAACTCTGGAAGCAATCGAAGGAGTAGAGGCGGCAGAAGTAAGCCATGAAAATGGAACAGCGGTAGTAACACTTGCGGCAGAAGTAGCCGATGAGGTACTGAAAAAAGCTGTTGAAGACAAAGATTACAAAGTGACAGGGATTGAGTAGGTTTAAGTCCGAAAAATAAAGATTGTTAGAAATTAAGTGAAGATTGGCTGGTTCATAAAAAAATAAAAAAAGTGTTGACACCATATAAAATCTGTGGTAAATTATAACTTGCGTAAAGCGAACAACAAAGAAGAGTATCCACTCTCACCTTAGCGCAATCAGGCGACTAACGGTTTGATATTGAATTTATAATACCGGATATAAGTATTGTATGCAATAGATAGTGGATAGTCTGCAGCTATTCACTATTTTTTTATTTATTGGAGGTGCACAACAATTAGCGATTTAATGATTAACGAACAAATCCGCGACAGAGAGGTACGCGTGGTTAGCGAGAGTGGGGAACAGTTAGGAATAATGTCAGCAAGAGAGGCTATGAAGCTGGCACAGGAAGCGGAACTGGATCTGGTTAAAATCGCTCCGACAGCGAAACCGCCGGTTTGTAAGATTATCGATTATGGTAAGTACAGATACGAACAGGCAAGAAAAGAAAAAGAAGCAAAGAAAAAACAGAGAACTGTCGAGGTTAAGGAAGTGCGTCTTTCACCAAATATTGACACCAACGACCTGAACACGAAGATGAATAATGCTAGAAAATTTATCTCAAAAGGAAATAAAGTAAAGGTTACACTTCGTTTCCGCGGTAGAGAGATGGCTCATATGCAGCAGAGTAAACATATTCTTGACGATTTTGCTGAGAAGATGAAAGATGTTGCTGTCATTGAAAAGCCGGCAAAACTTGAAGGCAGAAGCCTGAGCATGGTTTTAACTGAAAAACGTTAAAAATAAATTATCTATATTAAGGAGGAAAACATCATGCCAAAAATTAAAACAAATAGAGCTGCTGCAAAGCGCTTCAAAACAACAGCTACAGGTAAACTTAAAAGAAACAAAGCTTACAAGAGCCATATCTTAACAAAGAAGTCTACTAAGAGAAAAAGAAATCTTAGACAGTCAACTATCACAGATTCTACAAATGTAAAGAACATGAAGAAAGTTTTACCATATCTCTAAGATTTGGCAGGAAAGATAGAAGGAGGATTAAGTAATGGCAAGAATTAAAGGCGGAATGAACGCTAAGAAGAAACACAATAGAACTTTAAAACTGGCTAAAGGATACAGAGGAGCTCGCTCTAAACAGTACAGAATTGCAAAACAGTCTGTAATGAGAGCCCTTACATCAGCATACGCAGGAAGAAAGCAGAAAAAACGTCAGATGCGTCAGCTTTGGATCGCTCGTATCAACGCAGCTGCAAGAATGAATGGTCTTTCTTACAGCAAGCTTATGCACGGACTTAAAGTTGCCGGTGTAGATATGAACAGAAAGATGCTCGCTGAAATGGCAGTTAATGATGCAGTTGGCTTCACAGCTGTAGCTGAAGTTGCTAAAAAGGCACTTGCATAATTAAATCAGACGATTTCGTATAGAGTTTGAGAGAAGAGGGAAAACCTTGTGGAGAGAATCCGCAAGGTTTTTTTACGTGGATTGTTGTTATAACAACAGAATAAAATGCGGTTGTAAGCTAAAATAAGCTGGTAAAGTTAAAGGAATACAAATTTTTCGAATAGGAGGATATAAAGGAATATGATTCGTAGAATTATTCAGATAGATGAGGAGAAGTGTAATGGGTGTGGAGCTTGTGCAAAGGCCTGCCATGAGGGGGCTATTTCTATGGTAAATGGGAAAGCAAAGCTGATGAGAGATGATTATTGCGACGGGCTGGGAGACTGTCTGCCGAATTGTCCGGTGGATGCCATTCATTTTGTAGAGCGTGAGGCGGCGGCTTATGATGCGGAGGCTGTGAAGCAGAATATGCTTAAAAAGCAGCAGGAAGAGGCTGGAAAGCAGAATGCGGGAGAAGGACCTAAAGCACCGGTAAAACCATTTGCAGGGGGATGTCCTGGAACCCGCATGCGTATGATGAACAGAGAGGAGAGTATGCAGAATGCAGAGAGCGAAGAGGAAGGAAGGGAGACGGTGAAAAGCGTGAATAAGAGTATGCTTTCCCAGTGGCCGGTACAGATTAAGCTTGCACCGGTGAATGCACCATATTTTGACGGGGCGAAGCTTCTGGTCGCTGCAGATTGCAGTGCCTATGCTTATGGAGATTTTCACAATCGTTTTATCAAAGGGCATGTGACTTTGATTGGATGTCCAAAACTGGATAATGTGGATTATTCGGAGAAGCTGACGGAGATTATTAAAAACAATAATATTAAGAGTGTGACGATTGTGCGGATGGAAGTACCTTGTTGTGGCGGACTTGAGCTGGCGGCTAAGAAAGCGCTTCAGGAAAGCGGTAAATTTATTCCGTGGCAGGTCGTGACCTTATCGCTTGACGGACAGATCCTTGATGAATAATATCAGTAAAGTAATTTCATTACGGAAAACAGCATATGAAATATGTTGCGGTAAATCTGTAGAGTCTGCAAAAAGGGCAAAGAAAAAGGCTGAAAAGTTATAAACTTTTCGGCCTTTTCTGACGCATTTACTAATGTGTTCGTACATATTCTTTGATTGCGTTAAAGCTTTCTCTGCTGATCACGTGCTCCATCTGGCAGGCATCATCTGTAGCAATTTCTTCTGGGACACCGAGTTCGATCAGCCATTTTGAAATAAATTCATGCCGTTCATAGATCATGTTCGCGATCTCTTTTCCTGAATCGGTAAGATAGATAAAACCTGCATCTGTTACGGTAATATGATTCTTCTGACGAAGTTTCTTCATGGCGATGCTGACGCTTGATTTTTTGAAACCAAGTTCGTTGGCAATATCTACGGAACGTACGACAGGTAATTTTTTACTTAACATCAATATTGCTTCAAGATAATTTTCGGAAGATTCATTTTTAGCCATTTATTCCGGTCACCTCACTATTTATTCTTATATAGCCATGAGCAAAACTCCACACATTCAGTATTTATGCGGGTTTGCGAGGCAT
>SAMEA3387450__coassemble_3505_pt1 | contig 4370 bp, 6 predicted proteins | sample SAMEA3387450__metabat2_low_PE_003 | metagenome-assembled genome bin SAMEA3387450 (sample SAMEA3387450) | Felis catus | biome: Faeces | place: United Kingdom | collected 2012
ATCTTATTGATGAATATCTGGAAGCATTCCGTGATGAAGAATTTTGATGAAAGAATATAGGAGGAACAACATATGTGTAAAGTGATATCCATTACAAACCAGAAAGGCGGAGTCGGAAAGACCACCACAACCGTAAATTTAGGAATTGGCTTGGCAAGAGAAGGCAAAAAAGTGTTATTGATCGATGCAGATCCACAGGGAAGTCTGACAGCAAGTCTTGGATATGTAGAGCCAGATGAACTGGGAGTTACGTTGGCAACTATCATGACAAAAGTGATCAATGAAGATGAAATATCAGAGGAAGACGGTATTCTGCATCATCAGGAAAATGTAGATCTGCTTCCGGCCAATATTGAATTGTCAACTTTGGAAGTGACGATGGGAAATGTAATGAGCCGGGAAATGATCATGAAGGAATACATCGATACGATACGATCCCGATACGATTATATCTTGATTGACTGCTTACCTAGTCTTGGAATGATGACAATCAATGCATTGGTATCTTCGGATTCTGTTTTGATTCCGGTCCAGGCAGCCTATCTTCCAGTGAAGGGATTACAGCAGCTAATCAAAACAATTTCTATGGTGAAGAAAAGACTGAACCGGAAATTGACGATAGAAGGAATCCTTCTGACTATGGTAGATTTCAGAACAAACTATGCGAAGGACATTGCGGCACTTGTGCAGGAAACTTATGGAAGCCAGATTGCGATCTTTAAAAATGTGATCCCAATGTCAGTAAAAGCAGCAGAGACAAGTGCAGAAGGAATCAGCATTTACACGCACTGTCCGAAAGGTAAAGTATCTATGGCATATATGAATCTGACACAGGAGGTTATGAGTGATGAAAAATAGACCGGGTGAAAAAATTAAACTGGCAAGTCTTGATGAATTATTAGGTGTTGTTAATGAAGAATCAGCAATGGAGATCGAGATCAATAAGATTCATGCGTTCAAGAATCATCCATTTAAGGTTCTTGATGATGAGAAGATGCAGGATTTGATTGAAAGCGTAAAGCTTAGTGGTGTACTGACACCGGTACTGCTTCGAGTGGACAGTAATGATGAATATGAAATGATCTCCGGTCACCGAAGATTACATGCAGCAAAGATGGCAGGACTTACAACAATTCCGGCTATCGTAAGAGAGTTATCGGATGATGATGCCGTAATAGCGATGGTGGACGCCAACATCCAAAGGGAGGAGTTATTGCCGAGTGAGAAGGCATTTGCGTATCGGATGAAGTTGGAGGCAATGAAGAGACAAGGGAGCAGGACAGATATAACTTCTGGTCAAAATGACCAGAAGTTAACAGGGACAGTATCGAGAGATATTTTAGCACAACAAGTAGGAGAGAGTTCCAAACAGGTTCAACGCTATATCCGTCTGACAGAACTAATCCCAGAACTTCTCGATATGGTAGATAACAAAAAACTGACATTCACGATTGGTGTAGATATTTCCTACATCGATAAAGAAATCCAGAAATGGATCTACGAGTATATCAAAGACACTGGCTTTATCAAACCACAACAGATCACAGCCCTCAGAAATCAGCTGAACGAAGGATCAGTTAATCAAGTGGGAATGCTGACGATCTTTAACAAATGTATGATGGTGAAGCCTCCATCAAGATCTGTTACGTTTTCAGAAAAGAAGCTGACGAAGTATTTTCCGGAGAGTTACAGTGCTGATGATATGGAACGAGTGATAGAATCCTTGCTGGAAAAATGGTCTCAAGAACAAAACGATTAAGTAAGAAACAGGAGAAGAAAAGAGAAACAGAAGTTTAGAAAGAGGACTTCTGTATAGAAAACGAAAGGAGGATGTTATGGATAAAAAGATGAAATTCAAATATTTTTACGGAGCAGAAGCTGATCAGTTCAGCTTCTACCGTATACCAAAAGTATTATTTACAGATAGTTATTTTAAAGATTTATCAAGTGATGCTAAAATTTTATATGGATTGATGCTGGATCGAATGTCTCTTTCCATCAAGAATCAGTGGTTTGATGAAAAAAACAGAGCATATATTTACTTTTCGATAGAAGATATCATGGAATTACTGAATTGCGGTCGAAATAAAGCAATCAAATCCATGCAGGAACTGGATGATGAAACCGGAATTGGTCTGATCGAGAAACGCAGACAGGGATTTGGAAAGGTGAATATTATTTACGTGAAAACCTTTATGCCGGAGAAAACAGAAGAGAAATCACTGGAGAAAGAATTAGAGAAGTTTAATAAACAAACTTCTGAGGAAAATGAGGAATCTACAGAAGTTTACAATTCAAACTTCATGAAGTACCAAAATCAAACTTCTAGAAGTCCCGAAAACAAACTTCAAGAAGTTTACATTTCAAACCCTAATTATACTAATCTTAGTGATACTGAAATGAATGATAATAAATCTAATCTAATCTTATCTGCAGATGCGAAACGATCCGATGACGATAATCCTACTGAGGAATATCAGGCCTATGAAAACCTGGTTAAAGAGACCGTTGATTATGAGTCACTGGAAGTAACCCATCATGACGATATGCGACAGGTTGATGAGATCGTAAACCTGATCGTAGAAACTGTGATGTGTAAAAACGACAAGATCTTGATCGCCAGCAACTGGTATCCGGCATCACTGGTGAAGAAAAAGTTTTTGATGCTGACTTATTCACACATAGAGTATGTCCTGCACTGTATGAGTGGGAATACAAGCAAAGTGAAGAACATCAAGAAATATTTACTGGCAGCTCTGTTTAATGCACCGTCTACGATGAACGGGTATTATCAGGCAGAGGTGAACCATGATATGCCAGGACTGGCAAGATAGGAGGTGCGCATGTTTATCATAAAACTTGCAGGGAAAATATTATTAGTGCCGGTATGGCTAATCCTTTTTGTGATTGGCTTGGCAGTGAAAATGACAGTACAGACTTATGCGGTTGTCAGAGGAATCCTTGGGTTCATATTCACGTTGTTGATTATAGCGACTGCATACTGTTACCATGACTGGGTACAGGTTGCATTTCTGTTTGTGTTGAGTGTAGTTCTGTATCTGATTCTGTTTGCAGGAGTGTTTGTATATACTGTATTGGACATGACAAGAGAAAGTATTATTGATTTTATTTTATCTTGAGGAGGATATGAAAATGAGCGAAAAGAATGATTTTATTCAGTTACCACCGATCAAAAAAGACACACCTTCCGAAGTGGTCTCAATGATCTGGCAATATTTGAAATTACCTGAGGAATCCAGAAAGAGGGTGAAAGCAGATCTGATTGATGTACATGAGAACTGTGGGAAAGAAGATTTCAAGATTCCGGATCTCTATGACATTGTTCCCAAAGAGGAAATTGCAGAATTTGAGGACATCATGCGTAAGATCATAACAGGAATTATCTCTGAGGCCAGTGGTATAGCCACCTGGGTGTATGTGCAGAAATATGAGAAACACAAAACTCTGGATGAAATGCTGCAAGAGTGGCAAGGCGCAGGCCAGTTTATTATTGTCATGGATACCTGGTTCGAAAAATTGATGGCGGAATAATATGATGCTGTGATAGAATGAAGAAAATGATTTGATGTGCAAATCGGAAATTGTGAAGGGAAAATATTATGAATAATGAAAAATACCTGAAGTGGATTATGCCTTCAATAAAAAATAGAACAGTTCCGCAAGAAATAAAAGAGGAACAGTTTAATTTTAGAGTCACAATGGCTAAGGAACAACTAAAGTTATATGAAGAAGAAAAGAAGAAATGGTGTAATAAACATCTAGAATTGTCAGAAAAGGATTGGAAAGGAAAACATAAGAAAGATATTGTAGCACATGTAAATTATTTTTTATCTTCTATTATGAACATGAAAGCAGTTGATAATCCATATATCAAGCCCAAAAATACAAAAGAGCGTAGAATCGAATATTCAAAAATCAATACTATTCAAAAAGAAGATATTGTTTGGATAAAATTTACAACATCAGGGGTAATAAGTGTTGTTGGAACGGCATGTGATATTTATTTTACTGATTTTGCCGAAAAGAATACTACTGCAGGACGTATCAATCAAATACTAAATCAAAAATGGGATGATACCGTTGTATTAGTTTTCCCATTGGTAAATATTCCTGATGGATTGAATAGGTCAGATATAGAAAGTGGAATAGGAAATTACTTAATTTCTCAAGGGGTTCCTATTTTAGACTATTATTCACATAATTATTGAATTTTCTTCTGGTTGTAGGGCTGATAAGCTATTCATTTGAGTAAAAAAAATTACAATCAATAATGCCGGTGCGGGATTTTGATATCCAGTACCGGCATTATTGATTTCACAGGGGCTTGGGGGTGTAGCCACCAAATATAC
>SAMEA3387450__coassemble_5311_pt1 | contig 2684 bp, 4 predicted proteins | sample SAMEA3387450__metabat2_low_PE_003 | metagenome-assembled genome bin SAMEA3387450 (sample SAMEA3387450) | Felis catus | biome: Faeces | place: United Kingdom | collected 2012
CTGCGCAACCTTCTGGTAGGACGTGCCGTATTTAGCTGCAATACCGGAAAGCGTATCTCCAGACTGGACAGTGTAATACTGTGCGGATGAAGCACCTGACTTACCGTTCACGATATTCTGAATCGTATTGTAGTCATATCCGGCAGCTGAAAGACGATTCTTTCTGTCATTTCCGTTGCCCCATTTACCGGCAAGAACTTCCTGTGCGATCTGCTCATTTGATTTTCTGGCAAACGCAGCGTTGATCTTGTTCTGTACTTCCGTATACCGGCTGCCGAGAACAACCTTTCTTGTGTCACCGTTACCATATTTACCAGCTTTCACTTCGTTCACCAGTGTATCTACGGATGCAGAATAGATATGGTCGATGAAGCTCTGCACTTCCGTATACCGTGTTCCGAGGGCGTTCTTGCGGTTGTCACCATCACCGTACTTGCCCTGCATGACTCCAACAACCAGATCGAGCGTGGATCCGCCCGGAGTATTCACTGTCGGTTTCGGTGTTTCTGCCGGTTTGGTTGTGTTTCCTTTTCCGGCGTACTTGTTCCATGCGTCCTTGTCGCCGTAGAATTTATCCAGATCGAGATTACCGCCCCATCCATTCAATCTACCACAAGAGCTATACTGCCGGATAACACAAGTATAAGCTCCCTCATTCCACGGTTTATCCTGATAGCCTGTAGCGTTCATGTCTGCGTACTGTGCAATCCAGAGTCCATAGTTTCCGATATTGTTGAATTTATAGGCTACAGACTGCGAACAATATAAAAGAGGTCTTACGCCTGTTTTCTGGTATACATAGTCAAGCCAGCTCTTGCACCATGCAAAATCCGAGCTACCGAATGCCGGGTTACTCTTTCCCTCCCAGTCAAGACAGAGAATTGCTTCACCTATACGGTTTCCGATTCTATCAAGAAAATAATCTGCTTCTTTCTGGTAATCTCCACCATTCGCATAATGGTAGATTCCAAGGCATTTTCCGGCAGTTTTCGCCTGCTCATAGGCTCTCATATAATCCGGATTTACATAATTTATCCCCTCTGTCGCCTTGATCACCACAAAATCACATGGTACAACCGCAAGATTGATCCCGTTTTGCCAGCTACTGATGTCAATTCCGTTTAACGCCATAACTCATTCTCCTTTTCGCAAAAATGTAGTTTCCCTCTATTCCTCATAAATAACATCTAAGCCATATGCAACTGCTGCATCATGCTCAATGCGGCATCCTCTGGCATTTTCCCATCCTTTACAGAAATATGCTGCATGGCATAAGCTCATATTCTCCAGCGACTTTGCAAGGAAGCATAGTGGAATCTGTACTACTCCACGTTCTTTCATAGCTTTAGTGCTATACCATTCGTCGGTGAAAAGAGTATTCACAATCTCATATCCTTTTTCCTTTAAGACTTTGATTGCCTTTTCTCTTGTTGCTACAATTTCTTCATCTGTCTTTCCAGCCATCGGCTGACTTAACATTGCTTTCATACCATTCTCTCCTTTCAAAAAGAGGGCGATCACTCGCCCCATTATTCTTTATATTTACTTCTGTTCCAGATTTCTGTGATCCGTTCCCAGCCTCCGGTGCTTACCAGATACACAATAAATGCTGCTAGAAATGAGGCAAATACATAATACCATTCAATTACAATTCCATAATAAATGCACAAGACCACCACCGCCACTGGTGTCAGGATCAGTGACACTGCAAGTGCCACCACATTGGTCTGGATCTTTTTCAGTACCGGCATTTCCTTTATCACCTGTACAACTACGCTCACAAGGAATGCTAAAATTCCGATTCCACCAAGTGCATAGGTAATATACTGCATCAACATTTCCGTATTCATAATCGTTACTCTCCTTTTTGTTTTAGATGTAATTCTTCTATTTCCTGTTTCATTTTTGTGATCATGCCATTCCCACCAAGCCGATGATATGCTTCATACATCTCACAGAAATTTTCATAAGCATAGCTCGGTATCTTACCAAGCTTCATATATTTCCCGTGATATTCAATTAACTGTACCCTAAGAAGTAACATTGTACCGGCGCTGTTTGCATCCCTTTTTTTACGTTCTTCCGCAATCCGTTCATCACGCTCTTTTGCATCCTGCACCTGTTTCTTTTTTTGCTCCTGCAAGAGCCAGACAATATATCCCAATAAGATTGGAAGCGCAATGATATATGTCTGCATCAATACGTCTTTCACCGCTTTTTCTCTCTTTCAATTAAATTTCTTATGATTTTACCGGCTTTGCTGTTCCGGTATACGCTATCGGATAGTCGTAATGGTAATCATACGGATAATCAACCGTTTCCTGGATCTGTACAGAAATCGTAAATTTTTCCCCGGTCGCAACCGTATTTTTGCTTAATTTCACATCTGTAATTTTAAGCATTAAACCACCTCAACTTCTATCCTTGCTTTCCTGATCGAATCCGCAACCGTATAAGTCACTTCCAATATATGTGTTCCTTTTTCTTTCGGAGCAATCTTGCAGTCAAGATAATGCTCATTGATATCACACTCTCCTTGCACCACGATGTCTGTGTAACGTGCCAGCTCATAAGATACTGTCAGAATCGTAAATGGCTCATCGTTAGGACTTCGCACCAATAGCTTAATGTGCTTGTCTTCGCCCAGGATAAATCTAATTTTGTTCACAACAACACCCCCTTCC